>Ga0208695_1000081_pt1 | contig 135533 bp, 106 predicted proteins | sample AD_UKC111_MetaG_FD_184449 | JGI IMG/M metagenome (GOLD analysis project Ga0208695, IMG submission 184449) | Active sludge microbial communities of municipal wastewater-treating anaerobic digesters from Hong Kong - AD_UKC111_MetaG (SPAdes)... | ecosystem: Engineered > Bioreactor > Anaerobic >... | reverse complement strand
TTACAGGCATATCGTAAAGCAAAAACCGGCTTAATAAAAGTCCCGTCAGTTAAATCAGAATCAATGTAAGGATTAAGTTGTATCCCGACAGATTGATTTTTGTATGTCTGTGCTTCCACAGTGCCATGAGAAAAAAGGATATAAGATGAACAAGCGATAATTTTGAGAAGCATTCTCATAGTATCCCCGATTTTATATATCAAAGTTAGAACGGACTTCCTTAATAAAATGTTAATGAATAAGATAATGCTGTTAAAAGTTTCACAATAAAAAACAAGACCGGGATGCTTAACTGAGAAGGGAACTGGTACGCTGACATTTTTATTCCTGACAAGTATAATTTCAGCGCGGAGGCCAATACATTCAGACAATATCAAAATCTTCAGTTGAAAATGGCACTGCAGGTCTGAAAATTACCGGTCAGTTTACCTGACAAGACTGAATTAGGAGTCGCATGGATGATCTGTCTGCGCGAATTATCAGATAGTGTACATTGACGTTATGACCGGAATAATAATCAGACAAGGATCAACAGTGATATCCTGAATAAATGCAACTAAAACCTGACCTCAACAAGATGATTCCCATTAAGAATGAATTTGTCTGATACGCAGCGGCCATCTCCTCCCCTCTCCGCCCGACGCTCGTCGCCTGCCTCCATCGGTCCGGGTTCTGCTCTGATGACACCGGCTGATTTTATACCATTCTGTCGGGTTCAATCGTATGCAGGCCCTTTACACTGAAAACATTTATAGAAATTGTTCCATGAAAACAGTAAATTCACATTTTATTTCACTTATCAAATGAGTAAAAGATCCGGATCAGAAATCTATAACCGGTTGGTTAAAAAAGGAGTATTCCCGTATCAGATGGCATTTACATTGCTGATACCGGCAAGAAATCTGTTTTTATCTCCAAAACAACTCATTTCGAGACTTGATTTAAAGAAAGACTCTGAAGTTCTTGAAGTTGGCCCCGGCCCGGGCTACTTCAGCACTCATATTGCAAAAGTACTGACTGAAGGCAGACTGGTACTGGCTGATATTCAGCAGGAGATGCTTGAAAAAGCAAAGAAAAGGATACAGCGAAAGCTCATATCCAACGTTGAATTCTATTTATGCAACGGGGAAAATTTCCTGTTACCTGACGAAAGTTTTGACGTTGTTTTTCTTGTTACCGTGATCGGAGAAATTGAAAACAAAAACGCATATATAAGAGAATTCCACCGGATGCTGAAAACCGGAGGAATACTCTCAATCTCCGAACTCAGGGGTGACCCCGACAAAATGACGATCAGTGAAGTAAAAGAACTGTTGGCAGGGTCAGGATTTGTATTTGATAAACTCTTTGGAAATGAGAATAATTATACAATAAACTTCAGGAAAGAATAAAACAAAGTGTACCCGACACCGGCGTTTACGGGGTACCAGACCCCGGTATCAGGAATTCAGGGCAATGTAACCTGAGCAAACATGCTATAAGATACCACCGGCAATTATGTTAAACTTCCACACTTCAAGAAAGCAAAGTAATATCTGGAAAATCCCGGAACAGAAATTAAAAACAGAATCCTGATTTATTCAACAGTAAGCATGGCATTTGAATTTGCTTCGGGTTGTCTGGGATCACCGGGACCGACATGGAGAAGAAGGAAACAGAGGAACTGATGGCACGATATATGAAAAATAAATTAACAGCGATAATAAGGACAGTCCTGTTAAAGACAGGCCGCACCGGACCGATAACCTGCGAACATTTGTTATTCTTCTTGTGATGGCACACCACTCGGCATTGGCATAGCCGGCGTTTGGCGGGATCAGCAAAACTGCCTGCATTTTTTCGTCGCATCCGGTTGCCCGTGTACAGCAGTGGATCGGAATCGACCGGTTCATATATTTCAACAACATCTGTTTAATTGATTTTGTTTGTGTCAACGCGCCTGATCCCCGTGAAACCCCATAAAAAAGCTTGTTGATTCTGAAACGACCGGTGCCACAACTGCACAGATAACCTATTGTTCACTGTATTTTGCCACCTGCACGGCAGGTTTGTGTAAGGCTGAGAAGTAACTGATTGATTATATTTGGTAAAAATACTTATGGCATATCGGAGACTTAAAATATTCTATTTCTCCGGCACAGGTAATTCTAAAAATGTTGCCCGGTGGATGTCTTTGGCAGCCGAAAAAAACAATATTGATTGCTCAATAATTAATATTGCTGCCATCGACCGGAATCATTTGGCACCAGAGCCGGCCGATACACTGATTGTTTTTGTTTCACCTGTACACGGATTTAATTATCCACCAATTATGCTCAGTTTTATCACCCGTTTCCCGAAAGGAAGAAACAAGGTAATATTGATGGATACAAGAGCCGGGATGTTAATCGGGAATTTTAACCTTCCGGGACTTTCAGGCGCAACTTTCCTGTTTGCTTCATTGATACTCAGAATCAGGGGATATTCAATTGCGGGAATTAAGCCGGTGGATTTACCATCTAACTGGATATCCCTTCATCCCGGATTAAACGAAAAGACTGTCAGATTGCTTCATGAAAGACATAAGGGAAAGGTTATGGATTTTGGAGAAGCCGTGTTATCAGGGAAAAAGATATTTATTTCTTTACCTGAATTTATTACAGATCTCATAATTGCCCCGGTATCATTGCTGTATTACCTGGCAGGCCGCTTCTTTTTTGCGAAAACATTTTATTCATCCGGAGATTGCAACAACTGCGACATATGTGTAAAGAACTGCCCGGTCAAGGCAATTATAAAGATTGACAACAGACCTTTCTGGACGTTCAAATGCGAAAGTTGTATGCGCTGCATGAGCAACTGTCCTAAAAAAAGCATTGAAACAGCTCACGGATTTATCATCTCATATTGTTTGTTTTCACCGGTCCTGACAGGTTTATTTTTTTATTATTTCAATAATTTGCTGTTTGTCATTCCGTACGGCTTCATAAGATTTGTTCTTGAAACTGCCTTGTTCCTGCTGTTTCTTGGATTTTTCCATCTCATCGTTCATTATCTGATCCGTTTCAGATTTTTCGAACGTTTGATTGTATATACTTCCCTGACTAAATATAAATTCTGGGGAAAACGTTACAAGGCTCTGACGGATTTCTGACGGGACCGGGAAAATGAAATCGCAGGGCATGAAATATGCAGCCGGCCACTTGAAATTAATGAGACAGGAATTGAAAAAGCCTGGAATACCATGTATCTGTGGCTGAACTTACATGCAAGTATGCAACTATATATGATATAACATATATGTCGTTGACAGTCAATATTTAAGACAAAGATCATTTTTAAACATATCCTGGTCCTTAAAACAAGTTTGTTTATCTTAGGTTTTATTTGCTATTTAAAAGTCAGATATGGAATGACACCTGCCTTGAAATTCGTTAAAAATGAAGAATCTGTTTTACCTTCCGGTCCTTGCAATTTCTGTCCTGGCACCTGCATGTATGCCGGGCAATAATAAGCTGAAAAAAAATAACTCGATGGAGGAAGTTACAAGGTTGTTGCAAGCCAGGTTAGATTCGCTCACCGGCAACCGGATAGTGCCGGGTGCCACGCTTTCGGTCAGGTTCGGTGACGGCACAAATATTTCGCTTGCTTCAGGCCTGGCAGATGTTGAGAAGAAAATCCCGATGAAGCCTGACGACCTCATGTTTTCAGGCAGTGTCGGTAAAACATATGTTGCTGCCGTTATTCTCAAACTATACGAACAGGGTCTCATCGATCTGAAGGCAAAAGTCATCTCCATCCTGAAGGATACCGACTGGTTTCTCAGGATCGGGAATGCACCTGATATAACGGTTGAGATGCTTCTGAACCACACTGCCGGTATCCCTGAGTATGTTTATCATAAAGAACTGTGGGAGGCAATAAAGGAAAATCCGGATAAAGTGTGGAGTGTTGAAGAAAGACTGTCTTATATAATTAATGATCCCCCAGCCAACCCACCCGGTGAAGGATGGGCATATTCTGATTCGCATTACCTGATACTGGGTTTAATCATCGAAAAAGTAACCGGAAGATCCTACTACGAGGTGCTTGATGAGCTGATCCTGGGCCCGTGCAACCTTAATAACACATTCCACTCCGACAGGAGATCAATCGCGGGTTTAATTCCGGGTTATACAAACCTTGTTGACGAATTCCTTCTTCCCCATAAGGTGCTAAATAACAACATGTATGCCTTTAATCCTCAACTGGAGTGGACCGGCGGCGGTCTTGTGTCAACAGTATCCGATCTGACTTTATGGGCTTTCCGGTTATATGGAGGGGATGTCCTTAAACCCGAAACAAAAAAGCTTATGCTGACCCCGGCACCATACCCGACAGCATTGTTTGAAGATGCCGGCTACGGGCTTGGAAGTTTTGTTGGCAGAACAGATACAACTGCTTATTATGGTCATACCGGATTCGCCCCTGGTTACATCACGTATGTTCAGTATCTGCCCGATTGTAATATTGCTTTTGCTTTACAGGTCAACGATGATTCCTCTCATGAGAACTTTTCACTTAAAAAATACTTCAATACTATCAAGAAAGTTGTATTGGACCATGATTTTCAAATGTCCGTAAACTGACAGAGATATGTAAAAAAGAAAAAAAGCCCCGATAGTAACAAAAGAAATTCCAGGAAGAGGAGGAAGACCAGGAAACATAAATGAGTTATCTGGCAATTTCCTGTTGTTACCAATTGAAAAACGATATAAAAATTGATTGTAATTTGAATCTGGATGAAAAAAGTATTGTTGTTATTAGCAAACGGATTTGAGACTATTGAAGCAAGCGTCTTTATTGATGTTATCGGATGGAATCTTGCAGAAGGTGATAACTCGACTGAGTTATTTACATGTGGATTGAAAAAAGAAATTAAAAGTTCATTTAACCAAAGGTTCATCGTGGATTACCTGATTGATGAAATTGATGTTGATTCATTTGATGCATTGGCAATTCCGGGCGGATTTGAGATTTATGGATTTTATGATGATGCTTATAATGACAAATTCTTAGATTTAATCAGGGCTTTTAAATCAAATAATAAGATTATTGCATCAATTTGTGTCGGAGCTTTGCCGGTTGGAAAGAGTGGAGTATTAAAAGATAAAAAAGGGACAGTATACAATAGCCCGGTCAGGATGGAGGCATTAAAAGAATTTGGCGTCAATGTAATTCATCAACCAATCGTAATAGATGACAATATTATAACTTCATGGAATCCTTCAACAGCGACAGATGTTGCTTTTATGTTATTGGAGAATTTAACAACAAAGAATAACGCTGACAAAATTCGCCAGTTAATGGGATTTGATGATAGATAAATCAAAATCTGATGCAGAATCAAATAACCAGGTGCCAGGTGCAAAGCGCCGTTTTGAAAAACTATATCAGGTTTTTCTGGATGCTTCGAATTGACCACGTTCATCTTAACCACAGATTAATACCTCAAAGAAATATCAATATGAGGATAAATCTGAGCGATACACCCCACTATGTTTCATTCAATAATCAGGAAAAGAGGCTTGAAGATGTTTATTTCCCGGAGTTGCAGACCCGGTATACCAATTCTCACCTGAAACTGGACGGCAATGTCAATATCCTGGGTATATGCTTTAAAGAATACGGAGTCTATCCATTTCTGAAATCCCCTGTTTCAGAATACAAAAATCAGATAGTGGGCGCTGATGAAATTGGGTTCAGGGCAGCAAAAAGAATAAGTGAACGGCTTAAAGAAGCATCTGATACAGAAAACAGGCTGGCAATTCTTGAAAGTGAGCTGTTATCACTTCTCGACGATTCTTATGTTGTACCCGACAGATTTCATTCAATTTTCAATGCATTAAAACAGGAAAAGTCACTTCACCTTAATGAATTTTGTAAGAAAAACAACATAAGCATACGCCAGCCGGAACGCATGTATATTAAATATGTTGGTCTGCCGGCCACTTCATACAATGCCCTTAACAGGTTTCATGTCAGTGTAAACCAACTCCTTGATAAAAGATTTTCCAAATTATCCGACCTGGCTTATGACAATGAATACTTTGATCAGATGCATTTTATAAGAGAGTTCAAACGCTTCACCGGATACACTCCCGGGATGTTCGTCAGTCAGAATGATTCTATTTTGCAGATCGGGAAAATGGTCTAGTTGTCGTTCCTGTACTATTTTCCCGTTGTCCGGCCCGATAACTTTGTCAGCATAATTTTAAAACCAAAATTTATGAAGACAACAGTAATCACCGAGTTTGTAAAGATCGAAGCATTACAGACAACAACATGGGAACAATTATTAGCCAAAGCCAATGTCATAAACTCGTTTCTGAAAAATCAGAACTGTTAACGGAATCACAACCACTCTGAAGGGATTGGATAATTCGGGGATTGAGGATAATGTCAAAGCTGCATTTACATAGGTGTGGCACATAATCGGTATCGAAAATCCCGTCTTGGAATCACATTGTTCATCATGGGATTTCCGAAAAATCTCTCTACAGTCAGTTTTGCGGCCCGGATGACAATCTTAATGCTGGCTGTGTGCCGGGATGCAATTTCAACCTTTGCAATGATGAACAACAGTGCGAAACCGATGCAGATTAAAACTGACAGTGTTGCGATCTTTTCTGTAATCACGCTGCTGTTAATTGGAACAAGAGTGAGGGATAAAGATATTATTGAGTAATTTTATGAGAGTCAACAATAAATTATTTCAGCAGTGTTGGTAAAGGCTTTTCATCTATTCATCGCCATGCTGTGCAGTACAGCAATCCATGGTGATTTCATTCAGTCAAATCCTGCCGGGAAACCGGAGATTTTCATAATCGGGTCAATTCACTCGATGCATTACAATCCCGATTATCACTATTCAATCGTTGATCTTATGGAACAGATCCGGGCTCTTAAACCCGACTTGGTATGCGGCGAGATTGCTCCCGATGGATATGAACGGGCCACTGAAGGTTACTTCCCTCCCGAAGCAGCTTTACTGGCAGAGATGGCACCGGTTTTGAAATACCGTTTTGTTCCCGCCGACTGGCGTCTTGATTATGCCACCCAGGCAAGGGCTGACAGTGCTTACCCGGCAGCCGTAAAGAAGAAACTCGAACCTTTTGAAAACAATTATTTTACCAGGATGAATGAATCTGCCGGCCAGTCAATATATGATGCAATCCACAACGAGACAAACATTGCAATAATTGATTCAGTCTTTGAGAAAATCATTGGTGAAGACTCTGTTGCCGAAATAGCTCATGGTAACTGGCGTGAACGTAACCGGAGGATTGCCTGGAACGGGATAAATGCTGCCGGAGATGCACAGAGAATAGTATTCGTCTTCGGAAGCGACCATATCCCTCAGATAAGAAAAGAGCTGCAAATTCCTGGATTCGACCCACTGATACCTGACCGTATGTTTGTCCCGGGTGGAAGCCATAAAGTCCCGGAGGCAGTGCTTGACAGGTGGAAACACAATCTGGAAAACCTGAGGCTAATACTCGACAGAAAGATACCTGTCACAGAGGATTACTATCAGAAAATAATCAACAGCCGGCGAATCGCGGAGCTGGAACAGGCCATACAGAAATCCTCATAAATCAATAAGGCATGATAAGAACCCTGACCATTAGATCCATAATTTTAGCTGCTGTTTTTACATGAAGAAGATATTAATTATCCTCACTCTCCTGGAAACAATCTCATCATGTTCCCGGAAACCTCAAAACGGGTATGAGTTAATCGAACAGATGTACAATGCATACAAATCAAACTGGCATGAGACCCTTTGTTTCCCTCAGGAGGTTTTCTATTGCAGGAATGACAGCATTTTAGCGGCCGAGGTCTGGCACGAGTCTTATCTGTCGCCCGGCAAACTTATTATCAAATTCAACAAAACAGACAGTGGCACAGGTATCCTTTTTACAAACGACAGCTGCAAGGTTACTGGTCAGACTTTTAAACCTTCCGGGTTCAATAATGCCAGATGGTGACCATCAGTTTAACGCATTAAAAACAATGATTTGGATTCCAATGTATTACATTTTGCAGCCCGTTAGTCTGAGACATGAATCAGAATTAAAAGCTGACTTAAAATTATAAAGAAATAAATAAAACCCCCGATAATGAATAAAAAGTCGTAGTTATGAAGAAAGGATGCCATTGGATTACAATAATAATTGCCGCAACATTCACTGCCTGCCGGCAAAACTACCCGGAACCCGGGAACCCCGGGGCAATCCGGGGCGACTATTTTGGACAACCGGCTCCGGGTGACAGTGCCATGATTTTTGCCCCCGGTATCATCTCTACAGGTTTGGCTGAACGTGATTTCGCCATCACTCCTGACGGCAACGAGATCTTCTTCAGCCGCGAAGCCGGTAATTTCAGATATGTTACAATATTCTATTCACGGAGGGATAACGATGTGTGGTCACCTCCGGAGGTTTTTATGTTTTGTACCAATCCTGCCTGGAAGTATGTTGAACCACACATATCACCTGACGGGACAAAGTTATTTTTCATCTCCACCATGCCGGTTGACTCTGTATCAGAATCCAATGAAGACATCTGGGTATGCACAAAGACAGATGGCAAATGGTCGGAACCCCGCAACCTGGGTGCTCCGGTAAACACCGCCGGCAAGGAGTTTTTCCCGTCCGTGACAGCAGATGGCACCATTTATTACACTCACCTTGATACTGTCGCCAACGAAGAGTTCATTTACCGCTCGAGGCTGGTCAACGGGGTATACCTCGATCCGGAAAAACTGGGACCAAACGTAAACATTGGCAAAGCAAGATACAATGCCTTTGTTGCACCTGATGAAAGCTATATTATTATCCCGGCATACGGCATGTCTGACAGTTTTGGCGCCACTGATTATTATATAACATTCCGCAACAGCCTCGACAAATGGAGTCTGCCTGTAAACATGGGCCCGCAAATAAATTCCTCGTTCCAGAGGGAATGGTCAGCTTCTGTTTCAACAGACGGAAAATACATTTTCTTCATGTCAGACAGGCAGGGCAACATCAGCCCAGGGAAGCTGAGCACAGAGATGCTCCGGAATTTACACAATTCGCCGCAGAACGGCAATCCTGATATTTACTGGATCAGCTCTGCCGTGATTGAAAAACTCAGGGCAAATGCAAGATACTGAGTCCAATAGTCGGACCATTGTTTACAGGATGGTATTGAATTCTTTCACCAGGCTTGGAATAAAAGCCTGCAGATGACAATTTTACATGCATGGATAAAATAAACATTAATCATAATAATCATGGATAAACTTAGCACTAAAGAAAAAATCATTGCATTGGAGACAGCTGCTCTCGAGGCATGGCTCGATGGCAATCCCTCCCCCTATCTCGAACTTTATACAAAGGACTTCACCTATTTCGATCCTGCCCATGAACGCCGTCTTGACGGTTGGGATAGAATAAAGGAATTGTACGAATCAATGCGTGGTACAATAAAAACGGACAGATTCGAAATGCTGAACCCTGTAGTTCAACAATCCGGCAAGATGGCAGTCTTGACCTATAATCTGCACTGCTACTCTGGTCAAATAATCTTTAAAGAGAACTGCACTGAAGTTTACAGGCTCGAAGAAAATAATAAATGGAAGATCATACACAGCCATTGGTCGTTGACTAAACCATCGATTTGATAATAACACTCTAACACGTTTAAGACTTTAAGTGAAAAACAGTTGTCATCCATTGACTGGCAGGCCTTTACGGAATGGCTCTGCTTGCCTCTTGCCAACGGCGGCGGCATTTTGAAACTCTGTGAAAAAACGGGATTTGCCACATTTTCAACCTCAGAAGCCCTTGTTGAAGCACTTTGTCATGGCCGTTTCACTGCTGTCTGGATATAGTCCCGGCCAGTTTGTCATAACAGGTCATTTTACTTTTTCATCGGGTGTGCTTCCGGTATGGCTCCTGCTTATAATTGCTCCCGTGTTTGAAGATCTTGCCTGACATTCCTATGGAACAGACTGTTTGAGAAACAAATTCAACCTTTTCTTTACCTTTCTGATCCTCGGAGCCTATTGGGCGTTCTGGCACGTTCCACTTTCGACAATAAAAGATTACTATCAGGCAAACCTTGTTGAATCGGGATGGATTTACAGCCTCAACTTTATGGCAAGTATCATTCCATACGTACTTATTATGAACTGGTTATACCATAAAGCAAAAAGAAATATCATCCTTCCTGTTGTTTTTCACATTACAGCTGTCTATTTTAACGAGATCTTTGCCACTCACCCCGACAGCAAAATAATCCAGACTATCCTGCTGTTATTGCTTGCTGCTTTTCTGATTGTCAAAGACAGGGATTTCTTTTTCAGGAAGGACCCGATTCCTGCCCAAAGTCGGATTAAAGTCACGGGAAAGCATTCCGCGGCAGGCAGCTGGCAGAAGGAAGAAGAAAATCTGCGAAGATTCACGTACAGGCTGCATATCCCGGGGCATAGTGAGTGCTGGAAAATTACAGATTCTCAAGGGTTAGTGAGATGGGAATATACCATTCAACACACGGCTTCCCCTGAAATCAAAGGCCAAACTCCTTCTTTAAATTTTACTAGCCGGTTTTAATAACATTTTCCTAATTTTGAAATAAGAGGAATTATAAAATGAAAAACACTTATAAGAAAGCCGTTCTGGAAGCCCTTGAAAGAACAAAGTCTGTTAAAAACGAGATACTTACTGAAAAGGATATTCAGCACCTCCCGGCTATCGTCCGGAAGTATATTTATTATTCCGGCTCGGTAGGAAAAGAAAAGGTACTGAATTTCAGGGCAGCATTTAAAGGGGGAATAAGAGCAAAACCCGGGGAGGATTTTATGCCTCTCACTTCTGTCCAATATAATTTCACCGATCAGCCAACGCGGCTTTTTTACATCATTGCAAAGAAAAAAGGAATTCCTGCCAAAGGCATTCACCTGTACAGAGACAGGACGGCAATCATGCTGATTAAACTGTTCGGACTGTTTACGGTGGTCAATGCCAGAGGGAAGGAAATGGATCAGGGCGAAACTGTTACGCTGTTCAACGACATGTGCTTTATTGCTCCGGCTACATTAATCGACAGGAATATCGAATGGAAGGAGATTGATGACCTGACTGTCGACGCCAGATTCTCCAATGGCAATATTGCAATAACAGCAACATTGTATTTCAACGAAAGCGGAGAACTTGTAAACTTCTTAAGCAATGACAGATATGAAACATCAGATGGAAAAACATACATAAACTATCCATGGCTGACCCCTGTGACCGGATATACGAAGATAAACGGATACTGTCTTCCGGCAGGTGCAAAGTTAATCTATAAACATGCCGATGAGGATTTTTGTTATGGTGAATTCAACCTGATTTCCATAGATTACAATTGCAGGGATTTCAAATAATAACATGAGGCTTTTCAGCCTTTCAACTTTTAGGCCCCTGTTAAATCCCTGCTTCATGCACCCCGCAATACACCAGTATCAATACATGTATCTTAATTCCGAGCCAGATGGAATAGAAAAATGAAACAAAAGATTGCTCATATGTTACTTATTGTATCTTCCACCCTGGCGCTGTTTATTTTGGCCCTTTTTATCTTTTTGCTCGTAGTAAGTCGGGGAAAACCAAAACCAGTCACTGATCGGGACGGGAAACCTGTTGAAGGAAGCATTTCTGAAAAAGTATATCTGACAATCGGCGGAGTCAGACAGGGAATGTTCATCAGGGGAAAAGACACTTTAAATCCTGTAATGCTTTATATCCATGGAGGTCCATCCTTCTCTGAATTCTTTCTCGTTGAGAAATATCCTTCGGGAACAGAGAACTACTTCACAGTCTGTTACTGGGAGGAAAGGGGCGGAGGACTTTCGTTTTCGCCGAAGCTTTCAAAAGAAAGCCTTACACTCGAACAGCTTGCTTCTGATGCAATTGAGGTTACAAATTATCTTCGCAACCGCTTTAAAAAAGAGAAGATATTTATAATGGCCCATTCCGGAGGTACTGCTTTTGCAATCCAGGCAGCCGGGAAATATCCCGGTTTGTTCCATGCATATATTGGGGTTTCGCAGATCACCCGGCAGGCAGAGTCTGAAAAACTGGCTTACAAATATATGACTGATAAATATTCGGTTGCAGGGAATTCAAGGATGGTTAAAGCATTCAGGAAATACCCGGTTCCTGAGAACGATTCCTTTTTGTTGCCTTTCTTTAATTCGGTTCTAAGAGATAAGTCAATGCATGAATTGGGAATAGGCACAATGCGTAACATGAAATCAATAATAAAAGGAGTCTTTTACCCTGTCTGGACATGCAGTGCTTATACAATCAGGGAGAAGTTCAACATCTGGCGATCCAAGTTCTTTTTTATCAACAAGTCGGGGCTAAGGAAGGAAATACTGGAATCGGATATACCCTCAATAGTCACCAGGCTGGAGATCCCTGTTTATTTCATCAGCGGCAGGTATGATCTTACAGTAAATCATGATCTTTCGCAAGATTATCTTCTGAAACTCGGGGCCCCCAAAAAACGATTTTACACTTTCGAAAATTCAGCTCACAGTCCTATGTATGAAGAACCAAAAAAGTTTCTGGAAATACTCGTACGCGACATCCTTGATCGTGATAACGTCATTTCAGATTGATACAGAATTAGTTAACCCGACATGAAGGTTGACTTGTGCCGTGCAGTAAATGTCTTGACAGCATTGATATCCCGGTTACCCGGCCTGAAACAGGCAACCTGCAACATCTTTTAATAGCAGCAGTCTTTATAATAAATTCAAAAAATGAAAAAAACAATCTTGGCAACATTATTAATCGGATCGTTATGCCAGAACACACCGGCACAGGACTTTGACAGGACCAGACTCGACAGTTACTTTAACGCACTTGAAGCAAACAATAAGTTTATGGGGAGCGTGGCCGTATCCCGGAACGGAAAAATCATTTATTCAAGATCGGCAGGATATTCAGACTTTGAGAACATGAAAAAAGCCGACGCTGACTCAAAATACAGAATCGGCTCAATCTCAAAAACTTTCACATCGGTACTCGTCCTGAAAGCCGTGGAAGAAGGAAAATTAAAGCTGAACCAGACTATAGGAGAATATTTCCCCGGCATAAAAAACTCCGACAAAATAACCATCGAAAATCTTCTTTATCACAGGAGCGGGATTCACAATTTTACGGATGACAAGGAATACCTGACCTGGAATACCCGGCCCGTCACTGAAAAAGAGATGATTGACATTATTGCAGGAGGAGGAAGCGATTTTGAACCCGACAGCAAATCCCAATACAGCAATTCAAACTATGTGCTGCTCACATTCATTCTCGAAAAAACTTTCAGAAAACCATATGCCGAACTGCTGAAGAAATACATTGCACAACCTCTTGGATTGACAAATACAAAACTTGGAGGAAAGATAAACACGTCGGAAAATGAATGCAATTCCTACAAATACATGGATACCTGGAAACCTGAAACTGAAACTGATATTTCTATTCCACTGGGCGCCGGAGGAATCGTATCCACTCCTGTTGATCTCGTAAAATTCAGCGACGCATTATTCGGAGGAAAGCTTTTGAAAACAGAGACCCTCGAATTGATGAAGACTCCCAACGGACAGTACGGGATGGGGTTGTTTAAAATTCCTTTTTATGAGAAAACAGGGTACGGACATACCGGAGGGATTGATGGCTTCAGCTCTGTATTCTCTTACTTTTCAGACGGCAACATTTCATATGCACTGACCTGCAACGGGTCGAACTATAATAACAATAACATCTCCATTGCTGTCCTAAGCGCAGTTTTCAACAAACCTTACGATATTCCTGATTTTAAGACATACGAAGTGAGCCCTGAGGAACTGGATAAATACCCGGGTGTATATTCATCGGAACAGATACCAATCAAAATAACTGTAACCAGGGTAAACAGGACGCTTGTTGCACAGGGTACCGGACAATCTGCTTTTCCGCTCGAAGCGGTTGAAAAAGACATATTCAGATTCGATCAGGCAGGCATTGTAATGGAATTCAATATTGAATCAAAAACAATGATACTCAAGCAGGGAGGAGGGCAGTTCACTTTTACCAAGGAATAAAAACAGGATAGCTGAGAAGTAAATCAAAATTTTAATATATGACGCGATTGCCCGCTCAGGGCGTAAGAATTATCACAAAGACAAGCGAATAATAGTGCGACAGGCTTTGCACTTTGATGAATCCGGTTAAAACATAAACCAATATAAGATCAGTAATCACACAAAAGTAAAAATCGACAGAAGATGAAAGAACGGAATGAAGAATGCTGTCCTGAATTTAAAGTTGAAAAATGGGACAAGAAGACGTTAACATGGGAAAACAAACTCTTTATCAAAGAGACAATTACCACACTGTTTCACATCCCCTTTCCGCCCTCGATCGGGAAGAAGGTTACAAAAATGCATAAACTCGCACAAAAGACAGGAGCAACCATACCCGATTTAACTGACGCCCTTATCCTTTTCCATGACACTTCAGCCTTCAGGTCAGAAATTTATTATGCAGTCTCGAAAGAGGTTGACGGTGCAAATAACACAACTGTTTCAGGATCATTTGTGGCCCGTGTATTTGATGGGCCCTTTAACAAGGTTCCTGTATTCATTAAGGAAATTGGAAAATTCCTGGAGGAAAGAGGACAGAAAGCAAGGGATTATTATGTTCATTATGCCTACTGTCCAAAGTGTGCAAAAAAATATAACCATAATTACATGATTATCTTTGCTTTGGTTTAGAGATGGACAAAACCTGCGTGTTTCAGCCTATTGTACCCTCGAGAATTGCAACGTTTGATATCTTTGACGCCGGCCTCCGCAGGCACCACATCAGTGCAATGCTCGAATTCGATGTGACCGGCAGCAGGGCTAAACTAAGGGAACTGAGACAAAAGGGAATCGTTGTTTCCTTTAATGCATGGCTTTTAAAAGTCATTGGCAGTACACTGCAAAAACATCCTGAAGCCGCTGCTTACTTATACAACAGGAAAAAGCTTATAGTTTTTGACAACATTAACATTTCAATGATCATCGAAAAGAAAGCCGGTGATGCAAAAGTCCCCATGCCGCTCGTAATTGAGAAAGTAAACAAAAAGTCAGCTTCGGAAATTACAGCCGAAATTGAAAATGCAAAAAAACTGGAATTAAAAACTGGAGACATCGTTCTTGGGAAAAAGTCAGCCGCATATCAACGATTTTATTACCACCTGCCCGGATTCCTCAGAAGAATTTTCTGGAAAATACTCTTGAAAAGTCCAAAGGCGGCATACAGTACCATGGGAAACGTGTCTGTCACATCAATCGGAATGATTGGCAGGATAAACGGCTGGTTCATACACAAATCGGTACATCCGGTATCATTCGGTATAGGGTCAATACTCAAAAAACCTGTAGTCAGTGATAATGAAATAAAAATAAGGGAGATCCTGAACATGACTATCCTTGTCGACCATGATGTTATCGACGGGGCACCAATGGTCAGGTTCCTCGACGATCTGACAAATAGCATTGAGACAGGAAAAGAAATGCAGGCCGGGTAGCAGGGAGCATCCCGACAGTATTATAGGAATAAACCCGATTTAACATAGAAATACCGGCACGTCCCCGGATTTTTAACACAGGCTTCAGGCAGGTTCCGGGTTTTTTCCGAAAATCCGGCCACCTGATTCCTGTTAAATATTATAAATTAAGTGGCCCGGTATGAGAATAAATATTGTTCCCGACTTTGTCAGTAAACACAAGGCCGTGAGAATGTAATTACCAACGCAAAAATGTTTCCTGAAACAGGAATTATATCAATATTGTTGATTCTTTAAGGACTTTATGGCTTTCATCGGTGCCATAGACTTTTATGCCGATGCTTACAGTGGGGTCATCCACAATGTTCATGAGAGATCCCATCAGGTCCTTGATCTCATCGGCTTCAAGCTCCTCAAAATCCTCAATATTCATATACATGTGAACAAAAAGAAGATATCCGTCGCCTCTTATCCTGCTTAGCGCTTTTATCATTTTTGCAAGCCATAACGTTGTGGATGAATTATAATATTCGAGGTTCAGGCGGAAGTTTGTGACCGGCTGTGGCGCTTTGATATATTCACCAATCCATTCAAGAAGCGGTTCATAAACTTTTGCTGCATTTTCAGGAAGGGAGACACCGGTAAGTATCATCTCACCTGTTTGAAAATTGAAATCCACTTTAGGAGTTTTCTTACTCCCTTCAATTAAAATATTATGGTCCGGGCTCATTGTTTTTAATAAAGTATCCATGCAAAAAACTGATATATAAAAATATAGTAAATCTTTTGGACTTAACCACCATTTGATCAAGAAAAAAAAGGGATTCATCAATAAAATCAGGCGTTTGGTAACCTGAAAACAAAACATGGCGCCTGAAATGGCCCGGATTAGAAAAGACTGAGAAGAATAACAGAGCCTTTTTAGAAAAATCAATCAAGCTGATAGGGTGGTAACTGTTCCGGAAGCCTTAATTGCCACGGGCTCCCCTGTCTTTGAGAAGTTTCACAATATCGTCGTGCCCGTTCATCGAAGCGACCATGAGATCAGTAAATCTTACAGTTTTTCCCTGGTCAAAATGGGTATCTCTTTTAAGCATCACCTTCACAATGGCCACGTGGCCGCTTTGTGATGCCCTGATAAAAGCGGTCGTCCTGTTTCCTGCTGAGATATCAGAATCATCACCATTGAACTCCGACAATCTCACCGCCTCAAGGTTTCCGTCCCCTGATTCCGATATCATTGCCCTGATCTGGCCTGCATTCTGATCATCTGAATCAAGCCCATCATACAACCTCCGGGAAATAGTTTCCACAAGTTCATCCCTGGCAGTTATCAATATTGCATTTGTCCCGTCAGTCTCACTGATGTCAGGTTTTGCACCCTTATCGAGGAGCATTTTTACAATTTCAGTGTTTCCGCTAAGTGATGCCAGAAAGAGAGCATTTGATCCATCCTTTCCCTTAATGTTAACATCTGCACCGTGGTCGAGTAACAACTTTACAAAATCCGCGCGGCGGTTAAGTGAAGCGGTCATAAGTGCGGTAGCTCCTCCGTTGTCCTGAAGATCAGGATCTGCTCCTTTCGCAAGCAAAAGGTCAGCTGTTTCCGTAAATCCTCCAAGAGAAGCCTGAATAAGGGCAGTGGTTCCGGTATTGTTGTCCCGGATGTCTGTTTCGGCTCCGTTTGAAAGGAGAATCGCAGTTACATCGGGGAACCCGTTCTGTGAAGCAAGCATCAGTGCAGTATAGCCGTCGAATGCCTGAAGGTTTGGATTGGCACCGTTTTCAAGAAGAAGTTTTACGATCGCGGCATGTCCGTTCTGAGATGCCATCATAAGGGGAGTCAGTCCGTCAAGTGCCCGGATATCAGGATCAGATCCATTCTCAAGCAACAATCTGACAATCCTGTAATGCCCGTTATAAGCTGCATACATTGAAGCAGTTGCACCATCTATGGCCTGAAGATCCGGATCAGCGCCTCTTCTGAGAAGGATCCTGCATGCCTGGGTATAGCCCTTTGCTGCAGCATACATCAGAATGCTTCTGTCAAATTCATCGGTGTGATTTACATCTTCAGCATACCTTGCAATAAAAAGAATATTATTAAGGTCATCCGCACGGGATTTTCTTTCAGCCATCCCCTGGATCGGCCTTTCCTGTGCTGTGAGACCGGGGAGAAATACCAGAAGCGACAGGACCAGAAAACCGGTTTTAACTATTGTGGCCATTCTCAATGATAATACTCTGTGAGAGAAATTCACGGCACTAAACTATAAAGTTACAAAATTGCACGCGTTCAGCGAGCATCTGGTGTTGCCAACATCACATTTCTCTTAACAGATTTTTTCCATAAATGTTCAGCTTTATTTTCTCTCCTGACACATTTTTTGGAAGGCTGCAATAATCTTGCAAAGCATCATCGGTATGACCAAAGAGACATGCTATTCAAACTCAAACGTTCCGAAGCTGTTGTAATCGTGAAAAGTCCGGTTGGTTTTCTGCCAGCTGAAATGTATTGGATCTTTGTCATAATCGATCCTGTACATATTTGCCCTCCATTTCGTTCCGGGAGAAGGAGGAACATTTGGCAGGGGAGAGAGAAGTTTATATGGGATAAAAAACTCGGCTGTCCATGACGTAACCCGTGAACCGCTTTTTTTCGGTCCTCCTGTTGCTGATGTAGCATGTATTACCCTCTTGTCGCCTGCATAATTCCATGGAAGCCAGCCCAGAAATTTGCCTTTATAATTCGGAACAATTATTGGCAGCTCAAAATCGAGGGGGGATATTTCGTATTCAAAATAGACAGGGAAATCTTCGGCGGGCCAGAGAAAAAGCTCTGCCACATCCTCTTCCCAAAGATTCATATTATCGTCGTGCATCGTTGAAGTAAGTTTTTCATCCTGGCAGCTGTAAAGAAAATAAAGCCCTGTCTCCGAATACAATGCCTTAACTTTAGTCTCATAGCCTGCTATACCCTGTTCCTGAGGGTTAAGAGTTATCCAGCCGGCAGCCGACCATGCTGCGGAGCTTCCGTCGCCCGTTACGGTAAAATCATTACATCTCCTTATTTTTACTGTTGCACTCCTGCCTTCCTGCTCAGGATTCCCGGCCAGGAGTGTTAAAGTTACAATGAATGATAATAAACTTGCAATTGTTCTTTTCATGACATTTTAATAGTTTCCGGTCAAAAGGATGAGATTCTTCGATTAGCTCAGAAAGACAGACTTTTACAGAGGCTGTGCCGGGGTGGAGGTTTTTATTGGGGGCAAGGCCTTCAACAAACACCTCCACCCCTTATCAAACACGCAAACGCCTGTCATTCCGGCTGCAACGAAGTGAAACGAAGAATCTCATACTCAATTTTTAAAAATATCCGATTAATAATGATAACCTTTAATTAATATTTACACTTTAAGGGTTTGAAAGTTACATCAAAAACATTTTCATTGAGAAAATAATCTGATAAATTTGTTGAACAACATTATATGCCTCAAATGCAGAACGTCGGGAAAATTCTCATTGTTGCAGGAATAGTTTTGATAACAGCCGGGATAATTATATATTTTGCCGGAAACAAGCTTGGCTGGCTGGGGCATCTACCCGGAGATATAAGGATTGAGAAAGAAAATGTAAAATTCTATTTCCCCATTACCACGATGATTTGTATCAGCCTTTTATTGTCATTTGTTTTGTGGATAATCAGAAAGTTCCTCTGAGTCGGCTCTTTATAATTTAAATAGATAATTTCCAAAGCCTGTATGCTTAAAACTATTCGACCTTTCAATAACCTTAATCCTTTAATTATGAATAAGCTTTCAAGAAGACAATTTATCGGCCGGAGCGCTGCCGGTATCGGATCTGTAATTCTGGCTTCACAGTTACCTCTTGATGCGATGCAGGTCACTTCAGCTAAGATGCCTGTAGGTTTCCAGGTATGGACAATAAGGGAAGCCCTGGTAAAAGACTTCCCGGGAACACTGAGAAAAATGGCGGGTCTGGGGTTTCAAAGCGTGGAGATGTGTTCTCCTCCGGGATATGAATCATCGGGTTTTGGCCCTTTAATGAAACTTACGGCGAAAGAGATGAAGCAAATCATAAATGATGCCGGTCTTGTTTGTCCAAGTTCACATTATGGCATTGCAGAATTCAGGGAACATCTTGAAGAACGAATCGATTTTGCCCTTGAATCCGGTCAGACACAGATGATACTTTCAAGTTTCGGACTTCCGAGGACAGCAACACTTGATGACTGGAGGAAAGCTGCTGATGAGCTCAACAAGATGGGAATGAAAGCCAGAAAAGGCGGGATACAAATGGGATTCCACAACCACCATGGTGAATTTGCAACAATTGACGGCGTTCTAATCTATGATGAACTGATGAAAGTATTTGATCCGGAATATATAAAGATGCAGTTCCAGGTTGCCGTTATCAGCATAGGTTACAAAGCTGCTGATTACTTCAATAAATATCCCGGACGATTTATCTCCGCTCATTTTGCCGACTGGTCGGCTGAAAAGAAAGGCGAGGTTCCGGTTGGTCAGGGTGTAGTTAACTGGAAAGAATTGACTGAAGCCATGCCAACGGGCGGTGTGAAAAACATATTTGTGGAGATGGGAGAAGCCACTTTCAAACCCAGTGTCGATTATCTGAAAACAATAATCTGAAAGGCTGACTGCATGATATAAAGGCTCAGGGATGGTTCTACTTGTAGCGGAACTTATCCCTGTTTATTTCCACAATAAACCTGCTCGGATACGACAGGAACGCATTATAGACGGTTACACAGGATGGCATGGTAATAATAAGATCCTGTTTTGCCCTGCTGCAGGCTACATAGAACAGCCTCCTCTCCTCCTCAGCCTCTTCAATATTTTTCAGTGAACGTACTGAAGGAATAAGTCCGTCAAGAGCATGAGGGATGATCACCGTATGCCATTCCAGACCTTTTGCCGAATGAATTGTAGAGATTGTTAGAGGCTCATCCTCCGATTCATCGATCAACGGTGTAGTCTTTGTACTGAAATTTCCCGAGGGAGGGTCAAGTGCAAATTCAGTAAGGAACTTCTCAAGAGAGTTATATTTTGAGGAGAGTTCAATAAGAACATTAATATCGAGAAGCCTTATCTGGTAATCATGTTCACGTGCCTGAAGGAGAGGGGTATAGTATTCTTTTATATACTCTATCTTGCGTGGAACAGTGATATCATTTTCACGTGCCTTGGCAAGCATAGTCATAAGTCCCTTTAAACCTTCAGCAAATCTGGCTTTAGAAAAAGTTTCCAACACGCCCGTTTTCCCGTTCAGAACCGTATCTATAATTTTCCGGGCGGTCATCTGGCCGACTCCCGGAAGGTATTTAAGGATCCTGTGCCAGGCTACCGCGTCGTAAGGGTTCTGAATAATGCGAAGGCAGGCAATAACGTCTTTTACATGTTTCCTTTCGCTGAATTTCAGGCCGCCTGCAGCTACATAAGGTATGCTTCTCCTGTTAAGTTCAACTTCAATATAGCGGGCATGCCAGAATGCCCTTACAAGTATCGCAATATTGCTGAATGATATTCCCCGTTCGCGATATTCAAGGATCCTGTCGACAACATATTCTGCTTCAGCTTCCTGGTCGTAGAATTTCCTGACCTCAGGGAAAGTTTCTGATTTTATGCCTGAGTAAAGTCTTTTCTTGTATCCGATTCTTGAATTCAGAATAATCTCATTTGTAAAGTCAAGGATCTTCTGGTTGCTCCTGTAGTTTTCCTCAATTTTGATGACCCTGCAACCCGGATATTTCCGGGGAAATCTCAGGATATTCTCATAATTGGCGCCCCTGAAGGAATATATACTCTGGGAATCATCGCCAACGACCATAACATTTCCTGATTCTCCTGCAAGAAATTCAACAATCTGTTTCTGGATTATGTTAGTATCCTGGTATTCATCAACCATTATATATTTGAAGGCACTGTTAAGCCTTTTCCGGAAGGTCAGATTATCGCGAAGGCAATTCCTCAGGACTTCCATCAGGTCGTCATAGTCGAAAATCCGGCAAATCTTTTTATATTTTTCATATCCCTGACTGATAAGTTCAATATCGGCTGTAAATTCAGCGAGCCCTGTAAATTCCTCATCAATTACCTCTTTTATTGTAAGGTTCCTGTTTCTTGCCGATGATATTATTTCCCGGATCCTGTTTTTCCCCGGGAATGCTTTTCCGGTCTTTTCTGTTTTGAGTTCCGACCTGATCAGATCTATTGTATCGGCTGAGTCTTCTTCATCAATGATTGTGAAATCAGGAGGAACATCAATGAGATTGGCATATTTCCTGAGGACAAAATTTGCAAACGCATGGAATGTTCCTCCAAAGACCTTCTGTGCAGAGTTGTCCTTCAGCAATTGCTGAACCCTGCCCAGCATTTCGCCGGCTGCTTTCCTTGTAAAAGTCAGGAGGAGCATGTCTTCGGGGCTGATGCCATTCTCCATCATGAAGGCAACCCTGTAAACTATCACCCTCGTTTTTCCGCTTCCTGCGCCTGCAATTACAAGTACAGGACCTTCTATGGATGTCACTGCTTCGAGCTGCGCTCTGTTAAGTTCTCCCTTGTAGTTGATCCTGTAATTCCTGTCAAGAGTGATCTCATGCTGCAGTTGGGGACGGCTTTCAATGGAGGCGATTATTTCCCGGAGCTCCGTTATCTTCCTGGCAGTCTTGTCGGTGGTCTCAATTTCGGGGAAATCGTCGGGTGAAAAATCAGACAGGTCCGACTTTGCAGGCGTTGTTGCGCCTGAGTAACCGGCCTTTAATTGTGAAGCGAGCCCTTCAATCGAATCGAGAAATGATCTTCCTGATCCTTCCGGATGTCCGGAACATTGATCATCATTAAAACCCTTTTCAAGATCAGAAACCATCAGTAACCGGTTTTATTCCCACAGTCCAATACCAGGCCATGAAGGTATGAATAAGAAGAATTAAATACAAAAGATCAGGAATAACGGCAGAGTAAATTATCCACAATGTAACCCGTATGGTAAAAAACAAGCAGGGTAAAGTGTTCATGTGAACAGGTTAAATTGACGGGAGTGATCCGTATCGGCAGGACTTTTTTGCGATTTGATTTTCTTTATTACCTTACGGCATTATAACATTTTACAAGCCCATACCGATGAAAGGATCAATTATATTTTTTCTGTGCTTTACATTTATCAACGCATTTTCACATGAGAACCCCGACAGCACACTCAGAAAGCTGAAGACTGATGCCAGTGTCAGCATCAACAGCAACGGGATAGCTTCAATTCCTGCATTCTCACTTGGCGATCCAGCTGTAATTGCGTCAGTTAACCTCTCAAAAAACAGGTTCAGCTACGATCCTGTTCTTGCCTATGGTTTTGACATGAAACCGTGGTTTATTGATAACTGGCTTCATTATAAGCTCATACGCAGAAAGGATTTTGAAATAAGGGCCGGATTTAATTTCAGCACATTCTTCAGTAAAACCAGGCTGCCCGAAATGACTATTCTTCAGGGTGACCGGTATTTTGCCCTTGAAGTTGCAGGAATATACCGTATAAGTCCCAACACATCACTTACCCTGATGTACTGGAATGACAGGGGCCAGGAAAAAGGAACGATAAAGGGGCATTTCTTCAACCTACTTGGAGAGATTTACAATATCAGACTGGGCAACAGGCTTATGATGATGACCGGAGCCCAGCTTTTCGCAATCAATTATGAGGGTAATAACGATGGAGTATTCGTCTCGCCAAAAATCTCGTTTTCCATGAGAGAGATGCCTTTCAGCCTGTACTGGCAGGCTACTCAGGTTATTGACAGTAACATCGATCCGAATCCGGGATTTAAATGGAATATCGGACTATCATATACCCTGTAAAAGCAAAAAAATCCCGGTACAAGCCCGGGATTTTCAAATTGAAGAGAGATTTTTAATCAACTGATTCTTCATTATTTAATACTACATAACCGATTATGTAAATGTTCCCTGAGAGTCAATTTACATTGAGAGTGTCTTATGATAGTGCCCCCGGATCAGTGTGGACATAAGGGTAATGAACCGTTGCCGTGGCGGTTCCCTCAAAACAGTGAACCTTGATGTCGCCCTGAAGAGTGAGAGGAAGGAAACTTAAAATTGTCCGTTTGATCTTTTATTTGTGCTTATTAATTATCCCCTCTTCCCTTCCGGCTGACACACAGTTTGCAACTGTAAACCCTTCCGTTTTCACGAAGCCATCTGCGCAGCGCTTTGGCAATCTTTCTTTTTTTCAGGAGAACGGTTCCAGTTTCGACTGATGTGATTTCGTAGATTGCCTTCATGATTATAAACTTTAATGTTGAAGTAAAAATAACACCCAGGTTCATTGCTGTCAAGTAGCACAAGGCCAACCAATGAGCAAACGCGGTTGTTTCAACCATTGTTTGTCAGGTTAAACAGGAGAATGGTGTAATTAATCCGACGGCTTCGCCCGAAAAAAATGTTCACCCGTCAAAACCTGTACAGAATTTACGGGGATTCTTTCCGAAATCATCTCCGTCAAAGACACTATGAAATTAAATTACTGAATAAGTGACATTTATTGCAACAGCACCAATCAGGCTGCCTGAATATGGGGTTTTGACAAAAGGTGAAAAATTCCGGACCAGAATAGGTCCATAAGGCTCATCTAAGGTTTGCCAGGGAGAAAATTCTCACAGTTGGACTTCATTTTTTTGAAAACCAGGCTGGGAATCTGAAAGGAATTACAGAAATCAGGCTATTTTCAATCAGCTTCCCAGATTGCAACGAGAAGTGTGAATACAGGAAGCAGTACTGATCCATAAACAGGATTATACCAGGCTGTAAGAGAAAATGGCCCGCCCAGAGCAAAGACCCATACTGCAAATGATATAGTGGAAATAATAAGCTGGCCCGCCTTCGCAACTTTCTGTACTCTGTTAAGGTACAGAGGGGTAAGGATGGCAAAGACGGCAAAAATCAGCCAGTTTACAAGTTTGGCCTCTTCAGCATCTGTTAATTGTTTCACAGTTCCAAGGACAAAGATGTAACCGGCAACAAGTTCTGCAGGGATATATTTGAAAAGCCTGTCAAAATAACCATCCCTTGAAGTTATCCGGGCAGCTGCTGACGTTTCTGTTCCAGCATTTTCAGCCCTGGTGATCTTCAGAACGTCCTGTGATGTTATGATTTCCCGCGCCATATTATGAAAAGTATTGTGTCGGTAATATTGATATTTGCAACAGTCAGACAGTTGTCCTGGTCTTTGATCTGCGATGGGGCAGTCTTTTGCGGTTTACAAGTTCCATCGCTCTTTTTACAGCTTTTTCAGCGTTCACCCTTCCGTAACCGTAATAGATACTGTGTCCGGTTTCATCGTATAAGCCACCGTCAATATCGATTTTGTCGGCAGTTGCGGCAATTATCTCCCTCACCTCAAGCCATGTAAGTTCCGGATTTACAGAAAGGATAAGTGCAGCTGTTCCGGCCACTCCGGGGCATGAACTTGAGGTGCCTCCGAAACTGTCGGTATAATTACCTTCGGGATTATAGCCACTCTCTCCGTGGCGGTCGGTAGTATAGATTCCTTTTGTAAGCGGCTTCGGATGATTGAAAGGAGCATAACCAAAATCGCTGCTTGGAAATGAGCACCAGACGTTTTTGCCAAAGTCGCTGTAAATGCTTCTTTTACCCGTATCGTTACACGCCGAAACAGCAACAACCTTTTCATAACCTGCATATCCGTCATACCGGCAATCTTCATTGCCGTTACCTGCAGCGAATGTTATTATACAACCCTTCCCTCCCCTTCCGGCTTTAATCGCATAATCAATCGCGAGCCGGGTGCTGTCGGGAAGTCCCACCTCAGCAAAATGAACCGGATCGTCGGGATCGCTCCAGTTGCCATCTTCCGGCCCCCAACTGCATGAAATGATGTCAGCACCATGATCAGCAGCCCAGATGAACGCATTTGCTTCAGCTATTGAACCAAGATTGGAACTAAGACGTACCGGCATCAGCATTGCGTCAGGGGCAACACCTGAAGCCTCAACTCCTGATGCTGCTGCAACACCTGCACACGCGGTACCATGATTATCATAAAAGGTTTTGGGCCCCGGGTCATCGTTGTTTTCTGTAACATCCCTCGGATTAATGACCTTCCCTTTCATTCTGAATTCCTGATGATCAGTATCCACTCCATCATCAATAAGGGCGATTACTATACCCTTTCCGGTGGTCAGTTTATGGGCAGAGTCGGCACTTATACCTGCATCCACTGTCTTCCTGTTGATTTTTGTTTTCATTAAATGCCATTGGTCCGGATGTATCCTTTTCAGGCTTCTTTTTCTTATCAGCTCAGGATGACAAAGCTCGACCTCAGGCATCTGAAGCAGTTTTTCAGCGATTTCGAACACCCTGACCCCTGTATTCTCAGGTGCGCCAACAAAATAAGCATTTTGCGCATAACGGGGCCGTTGTTTGATTTTCAGTCCGTTATCAGTGATAATCTTTTCACAGACGGCAGCTTTGACTTCATCATGGAACTTAATGAAAATATTCTCGGTGTAGAGAACAAGTGTATTGCTTTCAGCATCTATGAGCACCTTTCCTGCAAACCGCAGACCCGGTTCATCCTTTAGAGCCGATTTTGCCATGTCGCGTGCAAGAGCTGGTTCACTAACTGATTCTTTTGCCTGGAAAACAGATATATCCGCTTCTGGAAACTCTTCTATAAGTTCAAAATCTTTCAGGATCTTCTTTCCCCTTGCAGAACTCATTATGTTCTTCATTGTTCCCGGTTTCATCAGCCTGACAGCAACCATATCGCTGCTTTCCCGGAGGACATATTTCCTTCCGTTCTTACCGCCCAGAGTATATGTATACATAAGATGCCGTTTAATTGTTCTTATTCTGACATCAGAATGGCTGTCTGATCCTTTCCATCACTTCCATGCACATCCTTCCGTTGTGATAGGGGCATATCCAGAACCCGCCCTTATCGCCCGACGGAATGCCGGTCTCAGAGATATAGCTGTACCAGCCTCCGTTTTTTGAATCGATAAAATTCCTCTTAATGAATTCCCAGCATTTAAGTGACTTATCCATATAATCCCAGTCACCGGTAAGCTCAAATGCATTCAGGTAACCCACAACAGTCTCAGCCTGCTCCCACCATGAGCGCTGAAGCCTTACATGACCGGTTGAGGTGTTTTTCTCAGTAAGCATGCTTCCATCGGCCTGATAACCCTCGGAAGCTGCATCTGCAACACTGATGCTGACTTTTTTTACCGTCCCGGTAAGTTCGGTGTCGTTCAGCAGTGTCGCAGCTTCATAAAGCAGCCATGATGATTCAATGTCATGACCGTAGGAGTCAATATCAGAGGTCCTGTTCCAGGATCTGTCCATAAAACAGATAAGATGGGAAGTCTTTTTATCTATTATATGGTCGAGAAACAATCCGACAAGGTTCCGCAACCGCTGACCGACCAAGACATCACGCGAAACCCTGTAGAGGTTTGCATAGGCCTCCATCACATGAAGATGGGTGTTCATCGTTTTTTCATCCTTTTCCGAGCTTTCCCCTATCATTTTGTCGCGTATCCTCTGCCAATCGCGGCTGAAAACCTCGAAATAACCATTGTTTTCCCTGTCAAGGGCATGCTTTTCAAAAAGGTCGAATATTTTCATTGCTTCTGACAAAGCTTCCTTGTCGCCTGTGGCTCTTGAATATTCAGAAAGAGAGTAAATGAAAAAAGCATTTGTATAAACCTGTTTCCTTGTATCAGAAGGTGTACCGTCGGCCTTAAGGCTATAGAATGCCCCTCCATTCTCCCTGTCGATAAAATACTTAATAATATAGTCCTTTGCCCTTTGGGCCATTCTGAGATACATGGTATCGCCAGTGACACGGTATGCCGATGAAAATGTCCATAGCACCCTTGCATTAAGGATGCCTCCCTTGTCGGCATCGGGATAGACACGGTTCTGAATGTCGACCCTTCCATAGAAACCTCCGCGGACGTTGTCAGCCATTTTTGAAATCCAGAAGGGAAGTATGTTCCCCGTGAGATCTTCACTAACCTCTTTGCGCAGCTGTTCAGTTTTTTGTTTTAGTTCAGGACTGCTGGTTTCCTGTGAATATCCCTGAAATGAATAAATCAACATCAAAGGTAAGATGAAGAGAATTTTCTGCATGGTTATTCTTTTAACAAAGGTTGTACCGCAAATTGAACATAAAATATAAGTATAATTATTCAAATAATGATTATGTATTTTTGATAACTTTCACTGCGGCTGTTAAAACCCGCGTAAGCCATGCGGTAAGGGCGCAGAGCGCGGGTGGAAGGTGAGAGATCACCTCACGTGAGGGGGGATGGGTCGTGTTGAAAACAGGGCAGATGACGAGGGAAGAGATAAATTTAAAAGTTCAAGGTTTATGAACCATAAAATTATGTAAGGAACATGAAAATTAAAGGATTATCAGTTACTTTATTACTTATAGTATCAGCATTGTCGCTTAAAGGACAGGTTAAGATTTCCGAACAGGAATGGGTATTGCCGACTTACAAGGTTGCTCCTCCTGATAAGAATCCTATGTTCTTTAACGGGGAATCGTATCAGGGAGCATCGAAATACATATATCCCTATGGGATGAATGATGTAATCTCCGATCAGAAGGTCGATAAAGCCTGGAAGGCAGTTACAATGGAAAATGAATACATTAAGCTCTGTGTAACTCCGGAGATAGGGGGTAAGCTTTATTATGCCACCGACAAATCAAACGGCTATAACTTCATTTACAAAAACAATGTTGTAAAGCCTTCAAATATCGGCATGCTTGGCGCATGGGTATCAGGAGGTATTGAGTGGTGTGTCCTGCATCATCACAGGGCATCTACATTCCTTACGGTCGATTACACGACAACTGAAAACAGCGATGGCAGCAAGACTATCCGTATCGGGGAGACAGAACCACGGCACAGGATGAGATGGACTATAGGCATCACAATGTTTCCCGACAGGTCTTATTTCGAAGCTGAGGTCAAAATCCTGAATCCCACCCCGTTTACTCATACTTTTCTCTACTGGGCAAACGCAGCTGCCCACACAAATGAAAACTATCAGGTCATATTTCCTCCGAGCGTCAACATTGCCACTTACCATGCCAAAAACAGTTTTACAAACTGGCCATTTTCGACAGAAGTATATAATGGACAAGATTTTACGAAAGGCGTTGATGTGAGCTGGTGGAAAAATTCCCCTAATTCAAATTCCTTCTTTGCGTGGGATCTGAAGGAAGATTTCATGGGGGGTTATGACCATGGAAGGGAGACAGGAACAGTGCATATCGGCGATCATAATGTTGTCAAAGGTGCAAAGCTGTGGGAATGGGGCTCCGGGCCGGCCGGACAGGCGACTGAATCACGGCTGACCGAGACAGACGGCCCTTATGTAGAAATCATGACAGGTGCGTTTTCCGACAACCAGCCCGACTACAGCTGGATAAGGCCATACGAGGTAAAGACTTTCAGACAATACTGGTATCCCGTAAAGGATATCGGGGGTTTTAAAAATGCCAACCTCAACGGCGCAGTAAATCTTGAACAAAAGGAAAACAACCAGGTATTCCTCGGGTATTACTCCACAAAAAAAATAGAAAAGGCAGTTATACTGCTTAAAAACAAAGGGAAGGTGGTACTTAATGAAGAGGTGGAAATATCTCCATCAAAGACCTTTACCAGGACAATCAGGATCGGTTCACCCTTCGGACTCACTGATCTTTATACCGAAATGAAAGATAATGCCACGGGCGAGGTTTTGGTTTCATATACTCCGGTAAAAACAGAAAAAGCACCGGAACTGCCTCCTTCAGTCAGTCGTCCGAAAGACCCGAAGGATATACCTGCGGTGGAAGAGCTTTTTCTAACAGGAAGCAGGATTGAACAGTTTTACAATCCCACTCTTAATGCCATGGATTATTATCTGGAAGCTCTGAAACGCGATCCTGATGATATCCGCACCAATACTGCTGTGGGAAATCATTATTTAAAGAATGGCGATTATCTGAAGGCAAGGAGCTATTTTGCCAGGGCTGTTAAAAGATTAACAAAGGACTATACGAGGCCCTCAACATGTGAAGCACTTTATCTTCAGGGCATTACACTGAAATCACTTGGCCTGTATGAAGAAGCAGAAGATACCCTTTACAGGGCAACATGGGATTATGCCTGGCATTCGGCTTCTTATCTCGAGCTTGCAAGAATATCCTGCCTGAAGGGTGATCTTCAGAAAGCCCTTGAACAGATTGATGAATCGCTTTCAACCAACTCCAGGAACAACAGCGCTGTCTGCATTAAATCGTCAGTTTTGAGGCATCTTGGAAAAGCAAAGGAAGCGCTGGAACTCATCAAGGGATTTGCCGAAAAGGATCCGCTTGACTTCAGATCGGGAAATGAGTTTTACCTGAACCTGAAAGCATTTGGCGAGGAAAAGGCTGCTGAAACCGCACTTGAAGACCTGAACAGGGAAATGCGTGATTTTGACCAGAATTATCTGGAGCTTGGTATAACTTATCTGAACGACGGGTTCGTTGATGATGCTGCAGATGTTTTCAGCAGATTCACCGGGAAAAATCCCATTGTGAATTATTATCTGGGATATATTTCTGATATAAAAGGAAATAAAGAAGAAGCTGCCAGATATTTCAAAAATGGTTCCGGACTACCAGTGGATTACGTGTTCCCTTTCCGGCTTGAAACTGTTGATGTTCTGAAAAAGGTGGCAGATTATTTTCCCGATGATGCCCGGCCATGGTATTATCTCGGGAACCTGCTGTACGACAAGCAGCCCGGCAAAGCAATAGAGGCATGGGAAAAATGTGTTAGGCTTGATCCCTCTCTGGCAATTGCTCACAGGAACCTGGGGTGGGGATATTATCATTATACGGGCGACGGACTGAAGGCGATTCAGGAATATGAAAAAGCAATGGCCATTAAAAAAGATGATCCGCTGTACTTTGAAGAACTTGATGCCTTGTATGAAATGAGCAATGCTCCTGTCGAAAAGAGGCTTGCTCTTTTTGAAGGTCATAACGAAACCGTGTCTGCCAGGGACAATGCCTTTGCCCGCCAGATCACTGTTCTTACGCTTGCCGGAAAGCCTGAAAAAGCCGTTGAATACCTGAAAGGGCGAAAATTCAGTTACAGGGAAGGATCATCGAAGGTCAGGGACATTATCATTGATGCTCATCTCATGATGGGAAAGAAACTGATGACCGGGAAGAAATATGACATGGCTCTTGAAGAGTTCCTCCTTGCAAGAATACCTGAAGAGGAAGCGGCGGGAAGCAGAGCCGGGAACAGGAATATACAGGTCGATTATTTTATTGCCAAAGCATATGATGCTCTCGGGAACAGGACAAAAGCAAGGGAAAGCTATGAACAGTCAGCTTCACGGGAGGCGGGAAGCACATCTTATGTAAAATATTATCAGGCAATGAGCCTCGTGAGACTTGGGAAAAAGAAGGAAGCAGAGGAAGCGCTTAAAGCCATTATCGAGGAAGCAGAAAAACAGATCGGCCGGACCGCTTCACATGATGTCGACTTCTTTGCAAAATTCGGCACAATGGAAGCCGAAAATGCCAGGCTCTCATCCGCGTATCTGCTTAAGGGTTTGGGATTAAAAGGTTTGGGAGATACAATCGCTGCAAGAGAAAATCTTTCAAAAGCAGTCCAACTCTCAAACTCAAATCTTTGTGCCTTATCCGAATTACAGGATATGCGATAGAACAATTTACTTAAGCACTGGCCTTATGGTTACCTCGCAATCATATCGCTGAGGCATCACCTGGTATTCGGGAAAAACGCCTGTTGCCGTGCAGCCTACACCGCTTGTGGCATAGTCGAGATTGAAAGTCATTCCGTCAAAAGGATGCAGCTGATATGTGTAAACTGCCTTTGTCAGGTTTTCAGTTGAATAAGGATGCAGGCTGAAATTGAACAGCCTGTCGGCCGTGAATTCAAGCCCTGTGCCATTTTCATCAGTTATCCTCACATACCTGGTATCCGTCCTTAAACCATAGTCCTGTGGTATCAGGTAGGGCTCATACATATCCCGGGCCGTTGATTTATATTCCCCGATCCTGTAACCGCTTTTCCTGTCGGGATAATTTTCCTGCGGCCCCCTTCCGAACCATTCGACATTGGCAAGGGATTTGTCAAGGATCCACTGCTGACCGGCACGCGGCAGCCAGGCAGGTATCTGCCCGTTGGGTATTATTGAATTCCGAAGGACAATGGTGCCATCACCTTTTATGATATATTTTGATTCATCAATGAATGATCCCCTCTGGATGGCCATCGACCAAACGTTTTTTGCAAATACTTCAATACATGAATCGCCCATGTTTTTCCATGCAAATTTGTCATTCACAAATGAAAGCCTGTCGATGCCTGCCGAATACCATTCGGTTGATGCCATCCTTCCGTATCCATCGATCCTGTTCTTTATATTTGATGACCAGAATGTCCATGAATCTGTTTCGTTGGCAAGCGGAGCCCTCCAGATATTAAGTGCCGGCCCGTTTTTTATCAATTCCCTTCCTCCGGCTGAGACCGATTCAAGAAGCCCCGTACTTTTGTTAAAACGGTAAACAAAATTTCGCCCTGATATTATCAGCTTGCCGTCATTTTCCATGGCGCTTACAGCTTCATTCTGATATTTCATGTTGTTTTTTTCAGCAGCGGACCATGGCAGAATCATCTGATCCCATGCAGTCTCAAAACCGGCTTCAGCCCATTGATTTTTTTCCTTGAGATGGAAACTTATAACCAGGAAATATTCTGCTCCCGGTATTATTTCAGGTTTTGCAAAAGGGATCTCCATTAATCTTTTATGTCCCGGCTCAAGGTCAACATCAAGTTTCCCCTGCTGAAGTATTTTCCCGTTTTCCTGAAGAGCCCACCTGGCTTCAAGTTCACTAAGATTTGTGAACAGGTGGCGGTTAGTGATTTCCACAAGTCCTTTTTCGGGTGATACAAGTTCGGTATGAACAGGCTGTGCCGATTTCTTAATCTGCCACATTTCAGGCTGGGGTCGTCGGTCGGGCCATACTGATCCGTAGGTCCTGGCTCCTATTCCATAGCTGAAATATTTCTCCCCGGGCTTTTCCTCCTCAAAATCGAGCCATAGCCCTGCCTGCTTTTTAATACCTTCCGCGGGCTCCTTTAACAATCTGGCGGAAATGTCTTTTGCAAAGATCCCCGCCTGATCGATTATCGCATCGGATATATAGACTGATGTCTCCTGTCCGTGAATCTCGGCGTTCCTTCCTATGTTCACGGGAAACGGAGTGTTGCGGATATTTCCCGACTGGGGTTTGCGCCGGCTTTCAGTGTCGTCGATGGTAAGCCAGATCGATGAACCGTCATAATTTGCAACAACATGGTGCCAGTTATATTGCCAGTTTTCAGGAAGCGCAATCTTAACCTCCTGTCGGGTCCGTGTTGTTACATAAAATTCAAGCGAATCGTCTCTTACCTGGCGGATACCGAACTGCCAGTTTCCTTTTGTGATAAGCGTGCCTGCCGAACTGCTCAGTGACCTGGGATATACCCATAATGTAAGGGTAAGCCTATCGCCACTTATCTCCAGGGCGTTGTCCCTGTATACCTCAACCCACTGATCATGTCCGTTAAGGTCGATCCCTTTACCTGTTTTTCCGGCAACGAGCTTTGCCCGCCCCATAATGTTCACCTGTATGTCATTATCTGAAGCATCCTTTAAGAGCCGGGCTCTTTCCGTTATACCGGTGCTAACAAAATCCCATATTGCGCCACCCATGCTTCGGGGATGGGAATAGAAAAGTTCCCAGTAATCATCGAGTCCTCCTCCCCCGTTTCCTGTAACTGCAAGATATTCATCAAGAAATGACGGCCGGGGATCGGTTGAGGCAGGCACGTTGAAGACCTGTGTCAGAAGATCCCGTATCTGAGGATAACGCGGGCCCATGATTTCCTCACACCTGTGGCTGAATTCATTTCCGCCGTACATCCAATATCTGGTATTGTCATACTTCCTTCCCTCTTCAATGACTGAACAAATATTTACGCCTTCGCCGCTCTCATTGCCGGCGCTCCAGAACAGAACACAGGGATGATTTCTGTCGCGGAGGACCATCTTTGCCGCTCTCTCACGGTACATGGCCTCCCATTCAGGCCTTTCCGACAGATATTGGGTGGCATGGGCCTCATCACCTGTTTCATCAACAACATAAATACCATATTCATCGGCCAGTTCCAGATATCTTGTTACCGGCGGATAATGGGAAGTTCTGACACAATTAATATTGAACTGCTTTAATATCGAAAGATCCTTCCGTATAGTGGCTTCATCCATAGTGTGGCCATTAACAGGGTGTTGCATGTGACTGTTAATACCATTGAGCTTTACCGGCTTACCATTAAGATAAAAAACCTGGTCGCGTATCGCGGTCTCCTTAAAGCCTATCCTGCCTGAAACAGCTTCTTCAACCTTACCTGCAGAAGAGACAGGTTCAAGAATAAGGGTATAAAGGTTTGGATGTTCGGCTGACCAAAGCTCAGGATTCTCAACAATGCCGGTCAGCTTAACCACCACTGAGGAATCGGGGTAAAGAAAGATGCCGCCGGTTGTTAATTGTTTAACAATTTCTTTACGGGCATTAAAAAGCTTGGCCCTGACTGTCAGGTTGTTCCATGGCTTGTCAGAATAATTTTTCAGTGTCACCGACAGATCCAGCCTGGCATTTATATAATTCTCATCAAGGTCGGTGACTGCCACCCAGTCAAAGATATGTATTGCCGGAGCTGCAAACAGCCAGACATCATCGAAGATCCCCGCAAGTCGCCAGTAATCCTGATCTTCAAGGTAATAGCCATCCGAGTATTTAAAAACGGCAACAGCGATGGTGTTCTTTCCGGGCTTCAGGTAATCAGTGATATTGTATTCAGCCGGCTCCTGTCCGCCTTCGTTATAACCGGCTTCCTTACCGTTGATCCATACAAATGAAGCTGAAGCTGTTTTCTCCATCCTGAGAAATACCTCCCTGTTTTTCCACGACGAAGGAATGTTAAAGGTTCTCCTGTAGGCACCCGAGGGATTGTATTCCCGCGGAACTTTCGGAGGATCGGGTCTGAAGGGAGTTGTCACATTCCTGAAAAGAGGATCACCGTATCCTTTCATCTCCCAGTTGGAAGGAATACCGATAGTATCCCAACCATTATCTTTATACCCCGGGGCAAAGAAACCTGACGGAATTCCTTCCGGGGTATCTGAATAATGAAACTTCCATATCCCGTTGAGTGACAGATACCATGGACTTTTGTCAAGGTTGTTCACAAAAGCATCAGCGGAGTTCTCGTAAGGAACAACGGGCACATGTCCATCTTCCTGGTTCAGCTCATAAACAGACGTGTTTTCGATGTAAGAATAGATATCCGAAAGAAAAGGTTTCTTCTGGGAAAACGGAAATGCCATGATGCCAAGATTGAGGATGATTGTCAGTAACAGCCTTTTCATCTGGTTGAATTTTATGTACTGAAATATAAGTAAAAATGATCAGACCTCCAATAAATGATAAAGCTCCTGTCCTTTCACAATTTAAGTTAAACAAAAAGTTTTTCTAATTCAGTCGCCCTGCTTTCCGATAATTTCCTAAATTCGAAATCCGATTTACCGGAACATTAAATAAACACCCATATGAAAAGAATACAGTACTTCAAAATACTATTTGTATCGGCACTTGTATTATTTACACTGTCATCATGCAGCAAAAAGGAAACGACCGACAAGCTAACGATAAGTTTTGAAAAATACACAATGCCTAATGGTCTTCAGGTGATACTGCATACCGATCATTCAGATCCAATGATATCATATACAATAATGTATCATACCGGATCGAGCAGAGAGCTGCCCGGGAAGACAGGTTTTGCGCATCTTTTTGAACATCTGCTTTTCGGCGGATCGGAAAATGTCCCTTCCGGAAAATTCGACAAGGTTATTGAAGGTGCCGGTGGAACGAACAATGGTTTTACAAACCGCGATGTAACCACATATTATGAGGAGTTCCCAAGGAACGCGCTCGAAAAGGTCCTCTGGCTTGAATCGGACAGGATGGGATTTTTCATCAATTCAGTGACGCCGAGGCTTCTTGCGATACAACAGAATGTTGTCCAGAACGAAAAGAGGCAGGGTGAAGATAATTCCCCCTACGGGTTCACTGATTATGTCATTCTCAAGAATCTGTATCCGCAAGGTCATCCGTACAGCTGGGAAGTGATCGGAGAAATGGAGGATCTGAGAAATGCAACACTGGATGATGTCAAAACATATTACGACAAATTCTACGGACCAAATAATGCCACTCTTGTTCTATCAGGTGATTTTGACCCCGATTCGGCAAAATTGCTCCTGAATAAATATTTCGGGGAGATAAAGCCTCATGGCGATGCCGGACCAAGAAACCCGATGACGGTATCAACTGCAGAGACGAAGAAATTATTTCATGAAGACAACTTTGCCAATGTACCAGAGCTTACAATGGTATGGCCGGTTCCCCAACAATACAGTAAGGACTCGTATGCCCTCGACTTTCTGGCCAGGATACTTGCCGACGGCAGGAAAGCTCCGTTTTACAAGGTTCTGGTAAAGGAAAAACAGCTCACCTCGGCTGTCAGTGCTTTTAACAATGCATCGGAGCTGGCCGGAGAATTTACAATAAGCATAAGGGCCAATGACGGAAGGTCACTGAAGGAAATCGAGGAAGCCGTTTCGGAGACATTCGCCCGTTTCGAGAAAGATGGTTTTACACAGAATGATGTCGAGAGAATCAAGGCTATGAGTGAAAAGAGTTTCTATGAAAACATAACCGGCATACTCGGAAAATCAATTCAACTTGCCTTCTATAACACATTACTCAAAGATCCCGGCTTCATTGAGAAGGATATCGAAAACATAAAAGCAGTTACTAAAGAAGATATTATAAGGGTATACGAGACCTATATTAAAGACAAGCCTCACGTTGTCACAAGCTTTGTGCCCAAAGGGAAACCAGAACTTGCGGCCTCCAACTCGACAAGGGCAGAAATCAGGGAGGAAAACATAACTGAAGCCTCACAGGTCGAAATAGCTAAGGCAGCGGATGAACAGCCGGTAAAAAGTCCTTCAGCACTCGACCGCACTGTTGAACCTCCTGCCGGCCCCGAGCCCGAGGTGAAGGTCCCTCAGGTCTGGAAAGCAGAGCTGAAGAACGGAATACAGGTTTACGGTATTGAGAACAACGAATTGCCATTGGTAAGCATGAATATAGTTATCGACGGCGGAGCAGGCTGTGATGATATAAACAAACCCGGTGTGGCTTCACTTACGGCTGCTGTTCTTCCACTTGGCACAAAAAACAAGACTCCTGAACAACTCGAGGAAGAGACAGAATTGCTGGGCTCAGAGATCAATGTTTACTCCGGCAGGGAAGAAATAACAATGTCAGCAAGCATGCTTTCTAGAAACTTTGACAGGACAGCCATGCTTCTGAAGGAGATATTGCTTGAACCAAGATGGGATACAACCGAATTCCGTCTTGCCAGGATAAGGACAAAAAACAATCTCATCCAGTCGGAGGCAAGGCCAGCTTCTGTGGCCGCAAATGCATTTTACCGGCTTATCTACGGCGACAAGAGCATTTTCGGATATAACCCCGCAGGGAGCAGGGAGACTGTTGAAAATATTACCATAGATGATCTGAAATCCTATTATGAAAGTAACTTTTCTCCCCGGTCAGCAAAAATCCTTATCTCAGGCAAAGTATCAAAAGAACAGGCACTGTCTGTACTGAATTCTCTTGCAGAAGAGTGGAAGGAGAAGGAGGTCAGGCAGATCAGCTGGCCGCAGCCTGTTGCACCGGAAAAACCGGTTATATACTTTATTGACATCCCCGGGTCGCGGCAATCAGTGGTATATGCCGGATATCCCTGCATTTCAAGAAGCAATCCCGACTTTGTAAAAATCGATTTCATCAATTACAGGCTGGGAGGAGCTTTCACCAGCATTCTTAACCAGATCCTGCGTGAGGAAAAAGGCTATACTTACGGGGCATCGAGCTATCTTCCGGCAATGAGATCGATAGCGCCTTTCACTGCATCAACAAGTGTAAGGTCAGATGCCACCTATGAAACTGTAAGGATTATCAGGGAAGAGCTGGAGAAATACGGAACCAGCCTGTCGGATGCTGATGTCTCGTTCATTAAGAACTGTATAATAAGGTCAAATGCTTTGCGTTTTGAAACCAATGATGCCCTTACAGGCATGCTCTCAACAATGGCAAAATACGGCTTCCCTGCCGATTATATCAAAAATGAAGAGAATATCATCAGAAATATGACACTTGACGAAAGCAGGGAGATTGCCGCGAAGTATATCAGACCTGATAAAATGTATTATCTGGTTGTGGGGGATGCCGCCACACAACTCGGAAAACTCGAAAAGATAGGATTCGGGAAACCAGTTCTGATCAAAAGATAATTTCTTCGGGAATCTGAAAAATAACATAGGGGAAAGCCCCCGATTATTAATTGAGAGCCCTCGAAATGTCACTGCAGTTTAATCTGCAGTCATTTCAAGGGTTGCAACATAATAATTGATATCAGTTGTGACCGACGGATTCTCAACCCCGAGATCCATTGTTACAAACCTTGCCGACGGCTTTATATCCGTTTTTTGTCCGTTGACATAGATCCTGAGCGGCATATTGAATCCGGGGACACAGTTGGTCCATCTGAATGTCAGTTTGCTTCCTTTGACGTAATACTCAAAAACCGGTATCCGTGTATCCCTGATATACTGGTCAAAAACAGGTTTCAGGTCAAGACCGCTCTTTTCAGTCAGATAATCCTCTATTTGTGATCCTTTCACCACCTGATGATAAAAATCCCTGTTGAGCCCTCTCAGTATTCCCCTCCATTTTTCATCGTCATCTATTATCTGCCTTATCATATGAAGCATGTTTCCTCCCTTGTAGTACATATCGCCTGATCCGCTGTAATTCACATCATACTTTCCTGCAACGGGCCTGTCATTCCTTATGTTGCGGCGGCTGCCAAGAACATATTGAGACCCCGCTTCCTTACCATAATAATACTCGACATACAGGTTTTCTGAATAATTGCCAAAACTCTCATGTATCCACATATCGGCTACATCCTCATCCGTGATGTTGTTGGCGAACCATTCATGTGCCGACTCATGAATAATTATGAAATCAAATTTCTCACCCCATCCCGATCCGCTAAGATCCGTGCCCCGGTAGCCGTTGCTGTATCCGTTTCCATAGGTCACCGAACTCTGATGTTCCATGCCAAGATAGGGTGCCTCAACAAGCTTATAACCGTCTTCATAAAAAGGATAAGGACCGAACCAGTACTCAAATGCAGCCATCATCATGGAAACCTGCCTGAAGTGCTTTTTAGCCTTCTCAAGATTTTCCTTCAGTACGTAATAGTCACAGCTGAGCTTTCCTTTTTCACCCTGATAAATCTCCGAAAAATGAGCATAGTCAGCAATATTTATGTTAACGCCGTAATTATTAATCGGATTGCCGACAAACCAGTTATATGTTGTAGTGTTGTTTTTATGCCTGACAGTGCTTCTAAGTTTTCCGTTTGACACATCCATAAGGTTCGATGGCACATTAACGCTGATAAGCATGCTGTCGGGCTCGTCATACATATGATCCTTACACGGCCACCACAGGCTTGCCCCGTCGCCCTGGCACGAAGAAGCAACAAATGGCAGGCCTTTGCTGTCTTTTTTCCAGGTTATTCCTCCTTCCCATGGAGGTCTCTCTGACACTCTGGGTTTGCCGCCATAGCTGATAACGACAGAATTTACCGTTCCGGGGATTTGCTCTTCCACAAGTTCTATCCAATACACATTGCCTTCTCTTGTAAAAGGAAGTTGTCTTCCGTTTTGTTCGGCTGAGGTAATTTCGAGAGGTGGCTGCAGATCGATCTGCATAATATTGTTTTTACTCCTGACGCGGTATGTGACAGTATTGCGTCCGGATATTGTGCTGTCGGCTGGTTTTACGGCAATATCCAGGTGATAATATGTAAGATCCCACCAGGCTCTTTCAGGCGTAATTGACCCCCTCAGCGAATCCTGACGGGTAAATTTCCTCTCTTCCGGAGCAAGGTATTGTGCGCTGGCAGGTATCAGGCACCGGAAAACAGCAGCCAGTATAAAGGCAAAGCAGAATTTATGCATAGCTCAGTTAAAATAATCGAAATGACAAAAGTAAAAAGATATAATTATTAATATTGCCTTATGAGAAAAGAACTGATTTTACTACTGTGCTTAATTCTGCCGGAACTTGTTATGCCAAGCCTCTACGGTCAGCTTTCATCAAATCTTCCGATTGTTGTAATTACCACTCCGGGAGGCGAAGAAATTCCTGATGAACCCAAGATAATCGCTGACATGAAGATTATCAGCAATGGCAACAGTATGAGGAACAACGTAGGAGATCCCGGGAATGTGTATTCGGGAATCGTCGCGATAGAGACCAAAGGACAGTATTCCGGCATTCTTCCCCAGAAACCATTTCTTTTTGAGACACGCGATGCCAGCGGTAATAATCTTAATGTACCGATATTGGGGATGCCTGAAGAAAATGACTGGGTACTTACTGCCAACTATAATGATAAGTCTTTCCTGAGAAATTTCCTTTCTTTTGAGATTTTCAGAAAAATGGGGCATTATGCTCCGCGTACCGTTTATTGTGAGGTGGTTGTTAATGGTGAATATCTGGGCATCTACCTTATTGGAGAAAAAATAAAGCAGGACAGGAACCGGGTAAACATCTCGAAACTGAAGCCCGATGAGAACGTTGGAGATGTTCTTTCAGGGGGATATATTTTTGCAAATGATTATTATGACAACACCAACAGCTGGCGAAGCAATTTTTCGCCTGTAAATAAGCCGGGGGGCGAGGTTTACTTTGTTTACATAGATCCCAAACCTGCCGAACTGACTCAAATTCAAAAGACCTATCTTAAAGACTTTGTTGATTCGTTCGAACAGACTCTTTACAGCTCATCCTTTAAAGATCCTGTATCCGGTTACAGGGCATATCTTGATGTAAATTCCTTTGTAGATTATTTTATCCTGGAAGAATTATCAAGGAACGTAGACGGTTATAAGAAAAGCCGTTATTTTTACAAGGACAGGGACAGCAAGGGAGGAAAGATTAACTCAGGCCCGCCGTGGGATTTTGACTGGGCATACAAGGACGTTCTTGAAGGCTGCATTCACACCGACCCGACTGACGGTTCAGGATGGGCGTACAGGATCAATGAATGTGATGTTTCGCCAGTCCCTCCTTCATGGGAGGTCAGGCTTCTTGAAGATGAAAATTTCGCTAACAGGATCCACGACAGGTATTTTCAACTCAGGAAAACATATCTCAGTGAAACATACCTGCATCATGTAATCGATTCCGTTGCTTACCTGCTCGATGAAGCCCAGCAGAGGCATTATGAAAAATGGCCGATACTGGGCATCAATGTCGGAACTGAAGAATCCGGCGAGCAACCTCTGACATATGCAGGCGAAATTGAAAAGTTCAAGAACTGGATTCACAGAAGACTCACCTGGCTCGATGAGAATATGGTGGGCCGTGCCACGACTTCGGGAGGGGAAATAAAGCCCGTAACATTCAGGGTTTTCCCGAATCCGGCCTCTGAATCATTGTATGTTGAGTCAGAAGAAACCATATCGCGTGTCAGCATCTTCAGCCTCACAGGCAATCTGATATATTCAATTGCGGATGCCGGCAATTACAGGGTCACCGTCGACGTTTCCGGCATGCCGCCCGGATTGTATATTATTTCAGCAACTTCCTCATCGGGCAACATTTTCAGCAGCAAATTCCTGAAAAAATAGTTTTATATTTATATCTGATCTGTAACTAAAAACTGTTTGTCATGAAACGATCAGCATCGCTGCCGGCAGTGTTCATATTGCTTTTAATCATGATCCCGGCGTTTTTATCTGCTCAGCATTCACCACGTTCCCGTGAACCGTTCAATGCCGGATGGAAGTTCATCAGATTCTTCAATGCATCAACTGATGTGGCGGCTTTTGATAAAGAACCGGCGGGACTTGAGTTGCCGGAGGTAAGCGATCAAGGCTGGCGCACTCTCGATCTGCCCCACGACTGGGCTATTGAGGGACCTTTCAGCGACACCCTTGAAAACAATACCGGGCTCCTGCCATGGAAAGGGATAGGATGGTACAGAAAACATTTCAGGCTGGATGAAAATGACAAAGGGAAAAGGATATATATCGATTTTGATGGCGCCATGGCATATTCTGAAGTATGGCTTAACGGAAAATTTGTTGGAGGCTGGCCGTACGGCTATACTTCCTTCAGGCTTGACCTGACACCTTATGCTGAATTCGGAAAGGAAAATATTATTGCAGTAAGGCTCGACACAAAGAAATGGGACTCACGATGGTATCCCGGCGCGGGGATTTACCGTAACGTATGGCTTGTCAAAACATCTCAGGTCCACATTTCATACAACGGAGTCTTCTGCACAACACCTGAGGTAAAGAAGGATGGCGCAATAGTAAGCATCTCCACTGAAGTGGAAAGCCATAAGGTCATTCCTGTTAATGTAACAATCAAAGCCTCTGTGTTCAGGCTCGACAAAAACGGGAAACCTTCACAGGTCGCCGCAGCTGAATCAACTGCAGCCACAGCAGGTCTTCCGGCCTCCTCTTCTCATATCTTCAGGCTTGACATTCCTGTCAAGGAACCGGCCCTGTGGAATCTTGATGATCCCCAGCTTTACAGAGCTGTTGTAACAGTTGCTGATGGTAATGAGGTGGCAGATGTATATGAAACCAATTTTGGATTCAGGACTCTTGATTTTACTGCACGTGACGGTTTCTTCCTTAACGGGAAGAAGGTCACCGTAAAGGGAGTCTGCAACCATCACGATCTTGGAGCTCTTGGCGCTGCCTTTAACACAAGAGCTGCAGAACGTCAGCTTGAGATATTGAAAGAAATGGGATGCAATGCCATAAGGACAAGCCACAATCCTCCTGCCCCTGAACTGCTGGACCTTTGCGACAAGATGGGCTTCCTCGTCGAAGATGAAGCTTTCGATGCCTGGAAGACACCAAAAAAAAGGAATGATTACAATAAGCTTTTCTACGCATGGCACGCAGAGGACCTCAGGGCCATGGTCAGGCGCGACCGCAACCATCCATCGGTATTCATATGGAGCACGGGCAATGAGGTTAATGACCAGAATAACCCGGCACTCTCGGAAAGCCTGAGAGAGATAGTTAAATCGGAAGATTGTACCCGGCCGGTTACGGTAGGATGTAACTGGGATGAATCAGGGACCAACGGCTTCCAGAAGACAGTCGATGTTTTTGGAATCAATTACAGGCTTTACAGATATGACGCCTTCTTTTCTCTTAAAGACAATGAAAACAAACCGTTCCACTCAAGCGAATCGGCATCAACAGTCAGTTCAAGAGGGGAATATTTCTTCCCAGTTGTTGAAGGTGACCTGAATAACAATCTGCCCGGGCACGGTATATTCCAGGTCTCATCTTACGACCTGGCCTATCCGGCATGGGCATCTACACCCGACCAGCAATGGGAGATGCAGGATAAATACCCGGGTGTATTTGGCGAATTTGTCTGGACAGGATTTGACTATATCGGTGAACCGACTCCCTACGGAGGCGACCTGACCGGACTGAAACCAGGGACAAGACGGTATGATCAGGCAAAGGCTCTGCTTGACAGGCAAAATGTTACTGAAGTGCCTTCAAGAAGCAGTTATTTCGGAATTCTCGACCTTGCAGGCTTTAAGAAAGACCGCTTTTACCTCTATCAGTCTAAATGGAGGCCTGAACTGCCGATGGCACACATCCTTCCACATTGGAACTGGCCTGAAAGGAAGGGGCAGGTAACTCCTGTTCATGTTTATACTTCAGGCGATGAGGCTGAACTGTTCCTGAATGGGAAATCGCTCGGGAAAAAGAAAAAAGGACAGTATGAATACAGGCTCAGATGGGATGACGTGATATACCAGCCCGGGGAACTGAGGGTCGTTGCATATAAAAACGGGACCAAATGGGCAGAGGACAGGGTTGTAACGACAGGCAAGCCTTCTCAGCTTGGCATCTCTTCCGACAGGCAGTCAGTGGTTGCCGATGGCAGCGACCTTGTATACATAACCGTTCAGATTGAGGATAAGAACAAATTTGTTGTGCCGCGCAGCAGTAATCTGGTGAATTTCAGCATTAGCGGTCCCGCTAAGATAGTGGCAGTTGATAATGGGGATGCCACCAGTCATGATCCATTCCAGGCATCATACAGGAAAGCATACAACGGGATGTGCCTTGTAATTGTAAAAGCTGAAAAAGGTGCTTCCGGTTCGTTCACGGTGAAAGCCTTTTCAAAGGGACTCAAGGAAGCATCAGTTACCGTAAAAATAGATGGATAGAAGCATAAAGGTTTACTTATGGAAACCAGTTTCGGGAACAGGAATGAACTGGGAGAGCGGTTCGATAAATACGGCGCTTCTGAAAAAGAGATGGGGGATTAAATCCTAAAAGAAGCACACCGGTTATGCCTCAGTTCCATATGGTGATGCAGAGGAGATGCAGAAGAGGAGTAACTCTGCTTCGGATGGACCGACTGAAAAATAAACTATATTGACTGGCTGAACAGCCAAAAAAGGGTTGAGACTCGTCGCCGACGAATAGCGAGGATCGCTCAAACCGCGAGATCAGACAAAAAACCCGGGGAAATGTAACTGAAAAAGAAATTTTTGTCATACTGCAACCTTTCCGGAAAACAGACGTCTATTCTGTAAAACTATGACGTGGATAACTTTTGCTAATTTCACTTTTTTAAATCATAACCACAACAAACAAATTAGAAATGAATTTCAATCGCCGTGAATTTATAAGGATCAGCGGTATCACCGCGGCAGGTTCTTTAATAGTTCCTGCTGTCTTTCAATCCTGCAAACCACAGGTGAGACTCACAAATGATGCGGAAAGCTATCTCTCACATTTTGAGGTCACCCGCCAGCAGCTTGAGAAAGTGATATCGGCAGCAATGGAAAAAGGTGCAGATTATGCAGACCTTTTCTTTGAACATACGCTCGAGAATTACAGCTCGCTGGAGGACAATAAAGTTAACAGCGCATTTTCAAATGTCGGGTATGGTGTCGGTATCCGCGTTCTGAAAGGAGACCAGACAGGATATGCATATTCGGAAGCTATCACCCCGGAAGCCATGCTGAAGGCGGCAAGGACAGCTGCCAACATTGCCGACAGCCAGTCAAAGTTCTCTCCTGTTAATATCACAGAATTTACGAGACCTGATTATTACCCTGTAGTTTCTTCATGGGAAGACACCTCGGTGCAACAAAAAATCCCCTACATACAGAGACTTAATGACAATATTTTCTCGGCCGACAAAAAAGTGACCAGGGTCAATGCCGTGCTGGGCGACACTTCATCTTACATCCTTTTTTATAACTCTGAAGGGCTGCTGGCATGGGATTACCGGCCCATGGTTATTTTCGGAGGAACGTGTATAATGGAACAAAAAGGAAGGATTGAGAATTACTTTGCAGGCAAGTCTTTCAGGATGGGATCCGAATTCCTTACAAACCAGATAGTCGATGAAATAGCCAGGGAAGCCGTTGAAAAAACATCAATGTTGTTTGAGGCTGGCATGCCCAAAGCCGGTGAGATGGAAGTGGTGATGGGTGCCGGCGATTCGGGGATACTGCTTCATGAAGCTATAGGCCATGCATTTGAAGCCGACTTCAACAGAAAAAACCTGTCGATATTTGCAGATAAGATGGGGAAAAAAGTTGCTGAGGATTTTGTAAATATTGTTGATGACGGAACACTGAAAGGGAAACGGGGTGCAATTAATTTCGATGATGAAGGGAATCCTTCTGAAAAGACAAGGATTGTAAGTAATGGAACCCTTTCAAGCTTTCTTCACGACAGGATAAGCGCAAAATACTATAACGTGAAACCAACCGGAAACGGCAGAAGACAGGATTTCAGGAATATTCCGATCCCGAGGATGAGATGTACCTATATGGAAAACGGACCTCATAAAAAGGAAGAGATCATTGCGAGCGTAAAGAATGGAGTATATGTCGACAACTTCAGCAATGGTGAGGTGAATATCGGCCAGGGTGATTTTACCTTTTTCGTAAAATTCGGATATCTCATTGAAAACGGTAAACTTACCAGGCCTGTCAAGGATTTCAACATCATAGGAAATGGCCCGCAGGCACTTGCTGACATGTCGATGGTAGCAGATGACCTTGTAATAACAAACGGGATGTGGACCTGCGGAAAGAACGGTCAGGGAGCTCCAAACTCCATGGGCATCCCTACCGTTAAAATCAAAAAGCTTACTGTCGGGGGAACTAATGCTTAATCACTGAAATCAAATTGAAATGAATACAACAGAAAAATACAGCCTTGCTGAAATGGCCATTGATCATGCCCTCAGATGCGGGGCCGATCAGGTATCAGCCACTATTTATGAAAACCGGAGCAATGACATTGAAATAAGGGATCAAAAAATCGACAGCCTTAAGGAATCAAACCGGTCAGGCCTTTCAATTAACCTTTATGTTAATAAGAAATACTCTTCACATTCCACCAACAGGCTTAAAAAGGAGGATCTCCTCAAGTTCATTGAGGAAGCAGTAAAGGCCACTAAGTTCCTCGCCGAGGATGAATTCCGGGCATTGCCCGATCCGGAACTCTATTACAAGGGAGGAGGGCCTGATCTTCAAACATTTGACCCAAAACTCGACACCATTGATGCAAAAACAAAGATCGACCTGGCAATGAACGTATTGAATGAGGCTTACGGAAAAGACGAAAGGATAATTTCCGTGAGTTCATATTATTCCGACAGCATTTCCAGTTCAGTAATGGTTGCAAGTAACGGTTTCAGGGGTGATTCATCGAATACAAGGCTTTCCCTCACTGCTTCAGTTTCAATGAAAGGTGAAACCGGACGGCCAAACGATTACTGGAATGAAAATGCTTTGTTTTTTGACAGGCTTGTCAGGAAAGATATCGGGAGCAAGGCACTGGAAAGGACAAGAAGTAAAATGAATCCCAAAAAGCTGATATCGGGTAAATATCCCGTAATAGTTGAGAACCGTGTTTCAGCCAATCTCCTGTATCCTATTTACCAGGCACTCACCGGCTCAAGCTTATATCAGAAGCAGTCGTTCCTGATCGGAAAGCAAAATCAGAAGATAACATCCCAGCTTCTTTCCGCGGTTGATGATCCCCTTATCCCCTCAGGACCCGGATCTCGTCATTTCGATGATGAAGGAATTGCAGCTGTCAGACGACCCATAATCGAGAACGGAATACTAAAAAGCTATTATATTGATAATTATTATGGTAAAAAACTTGGCATGAAACCCAATTCGGGGAGCAGTTCGAATGTCATCTGCAGCACAGGAAATAAGAACCTTAAAGAGTTAATCGCTTCGGTTAAAAAAGGAGTTCTTATTACGGGTTTCATCGGAGGAAACTTCAACGGGTCAACCGGAGATTTCTCTTACGGCATCGAAGGATTTTATATCGAAAATGGCGGGTTGGTTCATCCTGTAAATGAAATGAACATAACAGGCAACATGAACAGTTTCTGGTTAAACCTTGCTGATCTTGGCAATGATTTCAGAGAGGGTGATTCTCTCAGGATCCCGTCCCTTTTGTTTGATAATATTGATCTTAGCGGCAAATAAAAGAACCATAGGTGCAATCATTAATTAAAAGAATCTTATGAAAAGAGTTTTGCTCATCGGACTCGCCATGCTCCTGTCGGCAGGCATTTCACACAGGGCATCCGGTCAGAAACCGGATTTCAGCGGCAAATGGAAGCTTGATGCTACAAAATCAAACCTTCCGGAATACACTCCTGTCCTTACACGTATTAATGTCATTGTTAAAGGCGACAGTCTTCTGACACAGCGTTTTTACGACACGGGCGACGGACAGGAGTATCCTTTTGTTGAAAACTTAACCATCGACGGGAAGGAATACAGTATAACCATTTATGACATGCCCCGCAAGACCAAAGCTACCGTTTCCGGTGAAGACGGATCATTCTGTATCGAATCGGTGACTTCAACCGGCAGCGGGGACTTCGTTTCGAAAGAGACCTGGAAAACCGATCCTGGAAATAAAGTTCTTACCATCAGCTTTAAGAATACTATGGAAGGAAATGAAGGCACAGGTCTGTTTACACTGAATAAAATCGAATAAATGATTTCAGGAACGGGAGACGGAACGCCCATGACAGGTGATCCGCTCCTGTTCATACAGCTTCAATCAATACGTCCAGTAAGAGGGACCGCTTCCGACAAAGCTTACAGGAATGTCACGAATGAAACCCTTCAGCCAGTCAGCGCAGTGTTCCATTCCCGCTTCCTCTGAATTGACATGACCAATGAAAATCACAGCCTTCTTCCTACCCTGATCGAAAGCATCGCGCATATATTCATAAGTCTCCCACTGTGGTACCTCACCAGCTATAAGAACCTCCGTATCGGTCTGTCCAAGGATCCTTATATGAGTGCTGCTTCCCGGGGCCCCGGGGGCAAGTCTTACCTTTCTCACCTTCATTCGAGGGTCGCCAATTACATAAAATGCATTTCCGGGAAAGACTTTCTTAAGATTCTTAAGGATATTTTCAAGTGTTGTTTCAGGCAGGGAAAACTCATCAAGTTTATCATTTACCACATAGGCTTTCCACCCCAGTTTCGAAACCATACCTGTTAAAATTCCGTCGGGTCTGGTGCTGTGGATATAGTCGTGAAACCTCCATATAACGAGCTTGTGATCCCTTATGTATTTTTGTTTTTCAAGAAAAACAGGATCATTCATGAATTGTGAGGTCTGGTCAGCATGATTGTAATATAATGGTTCATGTACAATTATCATGTTGCAGTTCATTTCGACTGCTTTCTTCAGGACCGGCATTGAAGCAAACATGGTTGTGACAATCCCTGTGATTTTTGTTTCAGGATTCCCCTCCTTTATAACATCAACAGTATTTGGAATTACCGGGGCGCCTGTTTTTTCAATGATCATCCCAATTACTGCTGATGCTGTGAGTCCGGTCCCCGGAGTGGAGATCTGGCCGTCGAGGTCAATGAGAAAGGCAGTCAATGCTGCAATCGCGAGAAAGGATTTTAGTGATTTCATTTCAGTATTTTATTTGTTAGTGATTCAAGTCTCCTGGTGCCCGATGATGGTTAAAGAAAGAGGATTATCAGCAGTTGGGCCATGAAGATCCTCAGGAACATAACAAGAGGGTAAACAGCGGCATATGCTATGGCAGGTGCCTCCGATCTTGCAATACCGGCGGCAAAGGCCAGTGCCGGAGGATCAGTCATGCTGCCTGAAAGAAGGCCGCATATCTCCAGATAATTACGCTTCAGTACGATCCTGGAGAAAAATCCTGTGGCCAGGATAGGGATCATTGTGATCAGGACTCCGTAAAACATCCATATGAAGCCTTCACCGTTAATCAGCGAAGGGATAAACTTCTCCCCCGACATGATACCCACGCTTGCAAGAAAGAGCACAATGCCTATTTCGCGAAGCATAAGGTTGGCGCTGGCAGTGGTATATGAGACAAGTGAAAACTTATGTCCGAATCGGCTTAGGAGTATTGCTATTATTAGCGGACCGCCCGCAATTCCAAGCTTGATGGGATAAACAAGTCCGGGGAATTTGAAAGGTATGCTCCCGATAAGGACCCCGGCCATTATCCCGATGAAAATCGGAATTAAATCCGGCTCCTCCAGCCTTTTCATTGAATTGCCAAGAACACTGGTTACAGTTTCAACCGACTTTTCATCACCGACAACCGTGAGCCTGTCGCCCATCTGCATCTGCAGGCCGGGAGAAGGTATAAATTCAATACCCGACCTGTAGACTCTAGTAATATTTATATTAAACCGGGTCCTTAGCTTAAGCGATCCGAGTGTTTTACCGATTATTTCCCTGTTGGTTACAATGAGACGGCGGGAAATAAGGCTTCCGGGTCTGGCCGAAAGATCCATTTCACTTCTTATACCGGTATTTGCCAGAATTTCCGGGACAAGGCCCTTTTGAGCCACCACAAGAATAATGTCGTTTTCATTAATCACTGTTTCAGACGTTGCCGGCAAAAGTTCACCTTTATGCAATACCCTTGATATGACAAACCCTGTGCCGAAACGCCGTGATATATCCCCGACAGTCCTGTTGAATGCAAGAGGATTATTGACAAGGATATTGATTTTCTCAGGTATTGTATCAGCCGGATGCTGCTCATTCATAAACATGGCCGCCTCTTTCCCGACATCAATTTTCATAGTTCTCCGGATAATAGCCATGGTCAATATAATACCAAGGACGCCAAAGGGATAGGCAACAGCGTATCCAAGGCCTATATCCGGAATTACTCCGCCGGCAACACCAATGGTCTGGGCAAGTGCATTCTGGGCAGCGCCCAGCCCGGGAGTGTTAGTTACCGCACCCGACATTATCCCTGTGAGAATTGTCAATGGAGCGCCCGTTACAAAATGGATGGCTAAAGTTATCAGAACTCCAAGAAGGACAATGGCAGCAGCAAGAATGTTAAGCATTGCTCCTCCTTTTCTGAAGGAAGAAAAAAAACCAGGACCAACCTGGAGACCTATTGAAAACACAAAAAGGATAAGGCCGAAATCTCTTATAAATTCAGCAACAACGGTATTGACCCTGAATCCGAAGTGACCCATTATTATGCCTGCAAAGAGGACAAAGGTTATCCCGAGGGATACTCCCCTGATTTTGCGTTTTCCAAGGAATACACCGGTTGCAATGACAATACTGTAAAGGAAGATTGTCTGTGCAGCCGATTCGCTCCAAAGAAGATTATTCAGCCAGTTCACTTGATATTCCTTAAATTCTTAAAAAGAAAGGTTTCCTGATCAAAAGCAAAGATTTTAATATCATTGATTATTTTGCCTGCCAGGAAACCGATACATAAAGCATAAAGTTCCATCCCGTTCAGGGTAGCTGTTGTGGCCAGGATCTGGTTACCATTAACTACCGGTGAAGAATGACCTCTGCCATGGATACCGGCTTTCAATTTAATGGCGGAACTGTCCCATTTATGTGGTATCTTTTCAACTCCTGCCATGGGGTTGAGCCATCTTCCTCTGAAATGAGCCCGGTCGGAGGCATATGCTTTCGATGGCTGCAGGAACGGAAGCAAAAGTATAAGAAAGGGAATATGGTTCAGGGTATTTTTAAGCTTCATGGCTATTTCTTTTTGAATATTCGTCTGACTAAATTTCTTATTCTGTTCTCGACCTCCCTCTCTCTTCCCGGATAGGTCTTTTCTTTATTTTCAAAAATATCAATTATTCTATCAAAAAGGTTTTTTTCTTTAAAATCAGGGCAATCCAGCATGCCTGACAGTTCTGGGGGAAGCGCCGGAAATTCAGCAAACAACTGTTCCCTGAGTACGGGATCCTGCTGTGCTTTTTTGAGGGTCAGGGCCACCAGGGGCAGTGCAAGGGCGGTCCCCGATCCAAGGGAACCGCTGTTAAAATGAATCGCCCGTGAGGAAGCTCCTGCGCGCGCGACCATGACAATTCCCGGGTTGAAAGCTGCAAACCAGGCATCAGAATAATCCTGTGATGTTCCTGTTTTTCCTGCAAGCGGGATATCAACCCCGTATACTGTTTTGACCGTGATGCCTGTTCCTTCCCTCACAGCTTTCTGAAGCATGGCATTCATTAAAAGGCAGGATCTTTCCGTAATTATCCTCTTCCTTTCCCCTGCTGATGCTGCGGTATAGATTTCCTCGCCGCTTCCGGTCTTTACAGATTTTATATAATAAGGTTCCACAGCGAATCCGCCGTTTGCAAACGCGGAATATGCTGCAGCGACCTCTTTAATGCTGGCCTCGGCAGTACCCATTGCAAGCGAAGGAGTGTTATCGAGAGGAAATGAAAACCCCAGCCTGTGCCACATCGAATCTACCTTTTCAAAGCCAAGCTTAAGGAACAGGCTGAATGTCGGAATATTCATCGAATGGGCAAGGGCTCCCGACAATGAATATTTTCCGCCGTAAGAATGGTCGTAGTTTTCAGGGCTCCAGTCATTGAATCCGGAAAGCCTGACAGAATCATTGTCAAGATACTGGCATGGCTCCATCCCGTCTTCCAGGGCAGCTGTATAGATAACAGGTTTGAAAACGGAAGCCATCTGTCTTCTGGCAAGTATCTGGTCATAAGGCTGGGTCTTAAAATCAATGCCGCCGACCCATGCCTTTACGGCTCCTGTTACCGGATCCATAGCCAGCAACCCTGCATGAAGAAGCTTAAGAGAATTTAAAAGACTGTCAGCGACAGTAAGAGAATCAACATAAATTCCTTTCCAGCTGAATACTTCCTGAAAGATCCTCTCTTTTGACCTTTCTTTCAGTTTCAGCCTCTCCAGTTCGCGCTGAGTAAGCTGACTGAGGATCTTTTTCCCTGATGAATTATTATATTGTGCATCCAGCAGCCCCTGCATTTTTGACAGATGCTCTTTGAATGCAGCAAGGGCAAATTGCTGAAGAGTGCCGTTCAGAGTCGTCGTAATGATCAGGCCGTCGCGACCCGGGTCCCAAAGCTTACCTGTGCTTTGCTCAATATCTGCAAGTATTCCTGACAATTCGTTCCGTACCTGAACCAGAAAATAGTCTGCAGAACCTGATGCGCCTGTCCTGTTATAATGAATTACCAGAGGCAGCTTTATAAGTGAATCTACAGTTTCCTTCTTCAGAAAGCCGTATTTCCCCATCTGTTTCAGGACAACGTTTCGTCTTTCCCTTGAGTACTCAGGGTGCAGCCTGGGATTGTACAATGTATTGGCCTTCAGCATCCCGACAAGAACGGCTGATTCTTCTATCGTGAGGGACGAGGCGCTTTTATCGAAAAACCTTCCGGAAGCTGCTTCTATACCATAAACATTTTCCCCGAATGATACTGTATTGAGATAAAGGTTAAGTATCTCATCCTTGCTGAATACCTTTTCAAGCCGGCGGGCCATAATTATCTCTGTCAGCTTGCTCCTGACGACCGGGAAAAGGCCGTTTTTTCTCCTTCCGAACATATTCTTCGCAAGCTGCTGGGTTATTGTACTTCCCCCGCCTGAGCTTTTCCGGTTCATCAGCACCGTCTTTACCAGGACCCTGAAGAAACTCCTGGCATCATAACCCTTGTGTTCATAGAACCTGACGTCTTCCGTGGCAATCAGTGCATTAACCAGATGTTTCGGAATTTTACCGAGCGGGATGTTTGTACGGTTCTCATAAAAATATTTTCCAAGGAGTATACCATCTTGTGAGTAAACTGTTGAGGCTTCCGCATTCCTGTATTCAAGCAGCTCCTTACTGTCCTTCAGATCTCCGGCGATTCCGCCGCATGCTATCATGACAAAAATTATCAGGGCTGCAAAAGCTGCAAAGAATAAAATCCGTGAACTCTTTTTCTTCTTTTTCTTCATTCTCAGCAAGAAATGTCTCTCAGAGAAACACACACATCTCCTCCACTGAAGGGATCGACATGGCACTAAGAATTAACGGATAGTGTCAGGAACACCGATCGTCCATAGCCATTAATTCCTGAACCATGATACCGGTAATCAATATTAAACAGGTTTTGCAAACTCAGGTCAATCGTAAGAATGTTCCATGTTATACCTGAATTTATGTTAACAATATGCCATCCCGGAGTTCCTCCCTCGGGTATACGGTTATCTTCCTTATCGCCCTGTGCCAGCCGCGATTGTTTCCCGGCAGCGAGCCATTCGAGACATACGAACCATTTGTCCTTACGGTAATCAGCTGCCAGGCGTCCGAACAGCGGGGGGATACGTCGCACCGGCTCATTTCTTGTAATGTTCTGGCCATAAGTATATGTAAGAGATCCATAGAAAGTCAGCGCCTTAACGAGTTTATAGTCCCATGCCGTTTCAATTCCCTGGATAAAAGCATGTTCAGTGTTCTCCTTCATATAAAGCGGATATCCCTCAATTGTTTGATCGCCCAGGCGGTTCCTGGTAATCAGGTTATAAAGTTCATTTCTGTAAATAAAGAGATCACCCCTGAGCTTAGGACCAAGATATTTATATCCTGCCTGGTACTGTACGGAATTCTCGGGCTTCAGGTCATAATTTGGGGTTTCATACCTGAAATCTACAATTCCAAGAGTCCCCAGATCATCTATGTTTGGTGCCCTGAAGCCTGTATTGACCGAGACGAACAGGTTTGATTTCATATTGAGTTTTCGCATCACGGCAAGGTTCCCGACCAGAGCCGATGGAGTCAGTTTCACCTTTCCAAGTTCATTATCCTCAACATTGATCTTAAAGAAGTTGTACCTGGCACCGGCAGTAAGGTTCCACCGGGGAAGATCAATTGAATGAACCGTAAAGAAAGCAATGCTTGTCATTGTTGATCCATCGGGGTACAAGCCTCTCTTAACCGTTACGTTATCTGACAGAAGATCAATATCCGAACGGAAGCTGTTTATATAGTCGTTGTAAATATCTATTCCCGCGTTCCCCGACCAGGTCTTTCTGCCTGAAAAGATGGCTTCTGCGGAAAATCCCAGTGTGCGTACCTGATCCTTTTCCCTTCTGAGGATGTCTGAACCATTTTTACGGCTTTCCCTCCCCTCTTCAGTTTTTTGAAGTGATGCCGTCAACACCGCCGATCTGATGAAACGGGAATCAATCTCCTGATTCAGCCTTAAATAGGCAAGTTTTCGCTTCTGGGGATCAGTAAGGTTTACTGCATAATTTTCGAGGATAACCTTATGATAAACAGGGACATCCTCCTGTCTGACGCTCTGACAAAGGGCTGTCAGTGTAGATTTTGGACCGAGGCGAAGACTTCCCTTGATGTCATAGTCAAACTCACCGTAACCCGACGGGGTTTGCCTGCCTGTTGTATCACCGCCCGTAACGTCGCCAAAATCCCTCAATGTTATCCCTGATCTTAAAGCAGCGTTATGTCCGGAATATTTCACGTATGAATTAAGGCTTTTTTCCATGTTCCCTGAGGCAATCCTCCCAAGAATGCCACCTCCCCATTCGTTGTCTTCAGCAGGCGACAGTTCATGGCTGAAGGCATTAATTGTACCGCCCAGGGCATCCGAACCATATTGTACCGATCCGCTTCCCCTCAGGACTTCCATTCTGTCGAGGCTGAAAACGTCAATCGTGTTAAAATACTGGTTTGGTCCGTAACGCATAATGGAATTGCTAAGCCTTATGCCATCGATAAGAAGTAATGTCTGGTTACCTGTAAGCCCGCGGATAAAGGGAGATCCCCCTCCATGATTTGTCTTCTGCACAAAAACACCGGGCGTGATCGTTAATGCTTCAGGCGCGGTCCTGATCTGAAAATCAGAAACAGGTTTTACATTAAGTACCCTGATTGCCTCGGGAGTATTGATTGCGAGGGAGTTGTACCTGTTGGCCGTAACCACAACCTCGGGAAAAGAACCTGATAAAAGGGTATCCTGATCAGCCGTGGTCTCCTGAAAAGCTGCAAATGCCATACATTGAGCCATTAGTAACATTGCAGCCAGAAAATATCTCTTCATTGATAGTCCATTTTGGCTCAAATAAAGCCATTTTTTCTGAATTTTATTTAATCCCGGTCAGGTCATCATCAATTAAAAATTTTCAACTTTAATTTCTAAATGCTATATTTGGATAAAAGGGATCAAGAAAAAATTTTGACCAGACGTCCTGTTTTTAAAATATCCGTTCATCTTCTTAAATATTAACCTAAACAAGACTGAGATGGCAAATTTCATTGATGAATTTATGAAGACCTATGGCCCTGAGGTTACCAGAAACATGTCGGCGACCTACGGCCTCGACCAGGGGACGGTCAGGAAGCTGATCCCTCAGCTTGCTCCGCTCATCCTTGGAGGGCTAAAACGTCAGAAGGATGAAATGGGGGGTGACGCGCGTGTCGACCACATCCTTAACAAATACGGGGACCAGTCGGTGCTTGAAAACATTAAGGATCTGGTTTTGTCAAAGGCCAATGATCCTTCAGCAGATGCCAACCTTGGCGGATTGCTGGGAGCTTCCGGCGGCGTTCAGGCAGCACAGGCTCTTGGCAAATCACTTAACATTGATGCATCCAAGATCATGAAAATGATCCCAGCCCTTGCTCCCCTGATACTTGGTGCATTGTCAAAAAAACGTGAGACCAGCGGAGGCATCGGCGGAATAGGTTCCCTCCTTGATGCTGATGGTGACGGAAGTATAATAGATGATGTGGCTGGTTTTATCCTGAAAGGCGGCGCCGGGCAGGCTTCAAAAGGCAAAGGTGTCATAGGCTCCATTCTTGGCGGCTTGTTCCGAAAACAATGACTTTAAAATCAAAATCATTAGAGAAGGTGTCTTAAAAGCCCGGTTTTTAAAACACCTTTTTTTATTTTAAGTTTTTAAGGAAGAGACCTTTTATTTTTGAAGTGTGAACTAATGCCATAAAGGATAAGGGCATTTCATCACTGAACAGTTTGTTTAAATAATTGTTAAATATGTTAAAGAAGTTTAAATCAAAGGGATGACTGGATAATAATTCATATTTTCGTCCTGAATTTAGTGAACAGACAGAATAAATAAATCATAATGAAGCGAACCATTATTATAACCTTCGCGGTCATAATTGTTGCGCTTGCAGGGTTGTTTGCCTTCAATAAGATCGCCTCGCAAAAGGATAACAATTCTCTTTTTGCTGAAGCTGTAAAAGGAAATTTTGAAATATCGATATCAGCCTCCGGTGAAATTGTTCCTGAAAACTCCATCGACATAAAGGCTCCGGAAGTAAGCAGGGGAAGAGACTTCCGTGCTTCCGATCTTAAGATAACAGATATGGTCCCTGAAGGTACGATGGTTAAGGAAGGCGACTACATAGCAACCCTCGACAGGACACAATATAACAACATGCTAAAAGATGAACTCGAGAGATTATCCACTTACAGGAATAACCTTGAAATGAAGAAACTTGATACAGCGGTCACTCTCAACAATCTCAGGGATGCCATCAGAAACCAGAGACACAATGTCGAAGAAGCCGAGATCACGCTGAGAAATTCAAAATATGAGCCGCCAACCACCATCAGGCAGGCTGAAATCAATGTTGATAAGCAAAAAAGGTTACTTGAACAAAAGCAAAGGGGCTATGAGCTAAGGGTTGCTCAGGCCAAAAGAGATATACGGAACCAGATTACATGGACCAACAGGATTGAAAGAAGGGTTGAAAGCCTCCAGGAAGTACTCTCAGGTTTTACGGTGACTGCCCCGGCATCAGGAATGGTTGTCTATAAACGGGACAGACGCGGAAACAAGATAAAAACAGGTTCATCTGTAAACGCTTTTGACAGGACAGTTGCAACCTTACCCGATCTTTCAACACTACTTTCAAAGATTTATGTCAGCGAAATAGATATCAGAAGAATAAAACCCGGCCTCGATGTTGATATCCGGGTTGATGCATTTCCCGACAAGGTATTCAAAGGGAAAATACATACGGTGGCGAACATTGGAGAGAAACTCGAAAACTCTGATTCAAAGGTCTTTGAAGTAATGGTTAGGATTGATGGCACAGATGCGGCACTTAGGCCGGCAATGACGACAAGCAACAAGGTTATAATAAGCACTTTCAATGATGTTATTTATATCCCGACCGAGTGCGTGCATGCGGGTCCGGATAAGATTCCCTATGTTTATACAAAGAACAGGACCAAACAAATAGTAGTCACCGGTGAAGCCAACGACAAGAACATCATCATTGAGAAAGGTCTTAAACCAAAGCAGCTCGTTTATACCATCCAGCCTGAAAATGTTGAAGAATTCCGGACTGAAGGCGAAGAACTTATAGGTTCAGTGATGGCCAACGCCAGCGCATTGCAATAATCCATCCTGCCTCTAATAATGAATTGGCGGAATCTTTGTGATCTCGGCCTTATAAGGTTCTTCACTACCGCTCCCTACTTTGTATATCCTCCCGTTTGTGATCCTCATCCCTTCCGATAGTTCACTGTAAGGGATATTCTGGATGGTTACAAGGCCAATGTTGTAATTTTCACCGTCAAATCTTCCATAATAAGGCTGATCGACAAGCTGGAAATAATGTATTCCGACCAGTTCCGGACGGGCGAATCCCTGTTCAACATAACTCCTGTATGCTTCTGCCCTCTGCTTCTGGCTGATTACTCCGGTTATCCCCGTTGCCGGAAGGGCCCTGTCGACGGCGCCATGATGAAATTCACCGATCATTACAGGTTTGCTGCTTCCGGCTGATATCTCGTCTGTCGGCGGGGGATCATACCCGTAACCGTTTATTGAAAAAACATCAAACCTCTCTCCTGCCTTATAAAGCAGATCAGAACTTATCCAGGCATATCTCATTCCCAGGTTAAGATGATTGTTGTCAATTCTTTCGATTTCATCACAGGGAACATCGACATATTTCTTTACCATTATCCCGGAAAATGCATAGAAATCGCTGTCGGCCCTGACTGACGGATAGTCATTGAAAATCATTTTACCCAGGTCAGCAATACTCCCGAGTGAAAGGTTCCATGCCTTGTTAAACAGAATCACATTGTTGTCGTATCTTTCACTTATCCATTTCACGAATTCATCCTTTGTGGCCGATGCCATATCCGTAGCAAACATTTCATAGGCAAGATTATGGTAACCGAATGCCCATTGAGGCTCATTGCGTAGAAAATACCCTACCATATAAGGATCGTCCCTGTAATCTTTAAGCTGGCTTGCAAATTCAACCGAATTTTTTATGTATTCATCTGAAAAAACGTCAGGAAAATCCCTGTAGATTTTAACCCTGGTCCCAGGGAAGCCGTTTAGCGGAAGGACATATGGAAGATTGTTCTCTTTTGCGAAACCGATTTCCGACCAGTTTCCGACAGTATTGATATTCAGGCTTCTCATCATTCCGGCAGTCATTCTGCTCCAATGTTTTTTCCAGTCCTTTCCGAATGCCCTGATGAGGTTGGCTTTGTAGAAGTCGACATTTTTCATCCCCCTGTTTTCAGTAACTGTCACGCCGAAAAGTGAATCTCCTGCTGCAGGCAGCCATTCGAACAGATCTTCAATACCTGTAACCGGGCCTGAAGAAGTTGCCCTTATACAGTCCATCCCCACGCTCAGAAAGGCATATCCTTCAGGGTCAACAAGCCACCACCTTTTCCCGTCATGTTCAGTTCTGAAAAAGCCGGTAGCCCTGAACCGTTTCTCCTTCCATCCTCCGTATTTACTGAAAGCTTTGTCAAAACCTGAGCCGGACACTGATTTTTCAAGCTCCTGGTTAAGAGAGGCCAGCTCTTTTTCATTTGTGATCTTTCCGGGCCATACCTTTCCTTTCCGCTGCCCAAAGATATCAATAACAGGTTCTGCCAACGGTGCATAGGGTTCAGGAATGGAGTCAGCAAGCTGCATTGAAGCTATCTCAAAGACAGGAGTAAAATATGGTTTGCTGTAGGGACCAAATCTCAGATCGACTTTCACTATGTCGGACGGGTCGAGACGGTTGCCTGAAATTGTTCCTTTAAGCTGCCTGGGCGACCTTGGAAGGAATATTTCCTGAACATCAAGGTATTTCAGCGGGAAAACAACTTTTGTCGGCAACGCCGGATTTATTCCGAGCAGACAGGTGAGCCATGGAGATTCTTCACCGCTTTTGTTGGGTTCGCCACTCAGAACTACCACTTTTTCCCGACTTTGGGCGTTCTTTTTGAAAAGTTCAAGTGTGATCACCCCGCTGTAGTCGTTATCACCATATATTTCGAAAACAAAATATCCTGCATCAGCCCAATTGCCTTTGTCCCCTTTCTCCCACACCGTCACCGACGACTTGTCGCCATCAGGTATAACCTGAAGAACTGAGCCGTCAAATCCCCTTCCCTCTGTTATCCTTGTTATCTCCCGATTTCGCCGCGAGATCTCATCCAGGTCAAACTGAACAATATTCTGTTGCTGACTTCTTATGCATGAGAGAGGAAAGGCCGCGGTCAGAAAAAACAGGACAATTCCGGACAAAAACTGAGGCTTTTTCATTTTTCAGGTATTTTAGAACCAGGATACCGTGGCAATATCATAAGCAGCTAATATACAAAAAAAGAGGCGTATCAAAACTACATATCCTGAAACCTCGAAGCATGCACAGCCGCCGCAAAGCATTATAAGCATTAAATCCCAGCATACATTACTTTGCGTTTTCAGCGGGAATGCCCAGATGACTTTAAGGTTAAGGGATTTATAATTATGATACAGCCTCTTTAAAAAAGGGTATAAATATTCAGTTACTGTTTGTCGTAAACAGAAGTTATTTTACGTTCGCCATTGGGAGTATTCATTGTACGGACAATTGAAAGCACTTTCGGGCTGGTAAGGCTCCATACTTCGGTTGTCTTCATTTCCATTGACTGACCATCACGTTCAAAAGTCCTGGTTGTGACAATTGTAAGTGATTTACCGTCGGCCGACCAGGTCGCTGTTGATTTGCTTTCGCCTCTGCCAGTTGAATTTACGCTAACCTTGCCGTCGAGTGTATACTTGCTGGTAGTGGTCATAGTCTGACCGTCGGGTGTGTTACGGGTGCTTTCAACCGTAAGGCTGTTTGCATCCTGTGTGGCAGTAAAATTACCGCCGCCCATCCTGAAGCCTCCCTGAGGCTGGTCGCCCAGGTTGCTTTTGCTTTCATTGAAAATCCATTTCCCTGAGAAATTGGGCCTGGAACCCTGTGCGCTGAGTGTAAGGGGCATACACAGAAAAGCCGCGATAACCGCAAGGGAGACAACCTGCATTGTAATACTTTTTTTCATGTTCAATAAAATTTTATTGGTTTATCACAATAGACACTCAATGATGTCCAAATATTCCGGACCGGAAATTGTATTTAAGGTGTTTTTATTTATAATTTTATTCTATCCTTATTGTTAAAGTTATAACAATAAGAATGGTGGATGCCCAATCATTTCGCAAACATTTAAAAATTACTCAAAATGGCAGCAAATAAAATCAACAGGCGCACATTCCTTGGTTCGGCCGCTTCGGCCGGACTGGCATTGACAATTGTTCCGCGGCAGGTTCTTGGCGGACCTGGTTACGTTGCTCCGAGCGATAAACTCACACTGGGGTATATCGGATGCGGAACCCAGGGATTAAGGGAGATGGCGACGCTCTTAGCCAATCCTGCACTTCAGATTGTGTCAGTCTGCGATCCCAACAAATTCACCACCGATTATGTCGACTGGTCGGCAAATGATGTCAGGAACACGATCAGGAGGGCCCTTCAGGACAACACCTGGGGCGAGAAGATAAAAGGCATACCCGGAGGAAGGGATATCGGGCAGGAATTTGTAAATAAATATTATGCCAAGTCGAAGGATGCAACCAGCTACAAAGGATGCACCTCCTACATTGATTTCCGTGAACTTCTGGAAAAAGAGACGGGAATTGATGCTATCAAAATAATGACTCCTGATCACCTTCATGCCACTATTGCCATTGCATCAATGAAAAAAGGGAAACATGTGGTCACCCATAAACCAATCGCAAACAGGATCTATGAAGGCAGACTGGTAATAGAAACCGCCAGAAAAACAGGATTGAGCACACATCTTCTGGCATGGAGCAAAAGACCCGGGTATGACCTTGCAAAGAGCTGGATAAATGCAGGATTTATCGGCACTCTTAAGGAAATTCACAACTGGTCGAACAGGCCGGTGTGGCCACAGTGGCAGGAAATCCCTTCAGACCGTCCGCCTGTTCCAAAGGGTTTCGACTGGACCCTCTGGCTGGGCCCTGTACCCGACAGGCCTTATCATCCTCATTTCACCCATGCTGTATTCCGCGGCTGGTACGATTTCGGAGGAGGCAGCATTGCAGATATGGGTCATTACAGTCTCTTCCCCCTCTTCCTGGCTTTCAATATCACGAAGCCCGCCGTCAGCGCCGAGTCAAATGCAACGACTACTTGCACTTTAAGGGATAATGTTTCCGTGGGAGTCGAAAATAATGTCTCATTTCCATTATCGTGCATGATAAGGTTCCAGTTCCCGGCCCAGCCCGAGCTTCCTCCTTTTGAGCTCTTCTGGTATGACGGTGGAATTAAGCCGTTTGTACCGGATGAACTAAGGTCGGTCAACAAAACACTTCCGCGCGAAGGCATGATGTTTGTAGGCGACAAGGGCAAAATCATTGCCGGATTCAGGGGCGAAAATCCTGTTCTTGTTCCAGAATCAAAAATGAGCTTTATCAAAACAGACGATGCAGGCACGACAGAGGGCTACAGAGGCGATGAAGTCTGGATCGAGGCTTTCAGGAACAAAACCCAGACACCAGGCAGCTTCCTGCTTGCAGGGCCGGTAACCGAAACCATAAATCTTGGTGCAGTTGCATTGCGTGCAGGGAAAAAGGTTGAATATGATTCCGAAAGTATGAAAATCACCAACCTTCCTGAAGCCGGGAAATACCTTACGCGTGAGTACAGATCAGGCTGGGAATTGTAAGGTCAATGACCTCAGAGCCTGATTAAGTTTGATGATTTAAAGTTCTTTTACTATATTGCTGAACTTTTAATTTACTAACCAATTATTGCTGATATGATTAAAAAGATCTTTTCTCTGCTTTTCATCGGTGTGCTTATTTCATCCTGCGGAAACACAGGCAGTAAGGAGGTTTCCTCCAATGCCGCAACCACAGGCGATGCCGTTCAAGTCGAATTTTCATCGCTGGTTGATAATCCTTCCGCATACGTGGGCAAAAAGATAAGCGTTGAAGGTAAGGTTGTACATGTATGCACACATAGCGGAAAAAAACTCTTTATCACCGGTGATAATCCGGACGTCATGCTGTACGTTCAGGCCGGTGAGGAAATGCCCAAATTCCCTATGGAACTTCTTGGAAGCGAAGTCGTTGTTGAAGGCACTCTTACCCGGGTAGCTGCAAAAACGATGCCCGAAGGCGAAGGAACAAAGAATGCCGGTATGTCAGAAGCTCCTGGAACAGACACCTGTGAAACAGCAAAAGCATTGTCGTCACAGGTAGCACTGGCTGACCTCATGATGGTGTATGACAAACATTCCGTTATCAAGTAGAATATTCTTATTAATTTAATCTAATATGGAGGTGCCTCAGGAAGGCACCTTTCTTTTATGAATATTTCCAGATTGAACAGGGTCACTCATCGTGACATAGGGTATCTCATAGCGGGTCTCACAATCATTTATGCCGTTTCGGGCATTGCCCTCAACCATAAAAATGACTGGAATCCCAATTATATTATTGAGAACACAGCCTTTCAGACCGACATAAACATTTCGAGGGAAAATCTCAACAAGGATACTGCAGAGGAAATCCTTAAGAGAGTTCCGGGTTCACATGAATTGAAAACCTATTATTTCCCCGCCGGCAATGTACTGACATTGTTCATCGAGGGCGGATCGGTGCGTATAAACACTAAGACAGGTCAGGGGACGGTTGAAAAGATCAGCAAACGTCCCTTCTTCTATGAGCTGAATTTTTTACATTATAACCCCGGGAAATGGTGGAAATACTTCAGCGATGTTTTTTGCATTGCCCTGATAACTGTCACAATAACAGGTTTGTTCCTTGTAAAAGGGAAGAACGGGATTACCCGCAGGGGTGCAATTCTTACCGCAACCGGGATAATATTGCCGTTGCTGTTCCTGTTTATTTACTAGACTTTCTTTATAGCCTCAAGGACTCTGGCGGGAGTCATCGGCATCCTGTACAGCCTTGCACCTGTTGCATCAAAGATGGCATTTGCCACAGCAGCTCCGACTGTGATGATGGCTGGTTCGCCCCCGCCTTTGGGAGGCATGTTAAGCCTGTCAAGGATTACGCATTCCATTTTCGGTGTCCATGAAAAGCGGGGAATCTCGTATGTGTCAAAACCCCGGTTTTTTATGTTTCCGCCTTCGAACCGGATCTCTTCCGTGAAGGTATATCCAAGAGCCATCTGAATACAGCCTTCCATCTGTATCAGGGCTCCCTGAGGGTTGACACATAATCCCATATCCTGGGCGCAGGCCACCCTGAGAACCCTGACTTTTCCGGTAGTTTTGTCAACTTTTACCTCAACTATAGTTGCAACCCATGTTCCGGCGTCGGTACCACAGGCCATTCCGATACCTCTTCCGCCCGGTGTCTTTGAAGGAACATAGCCAAATTTTTCTGCAACGGCATTCCAGCATGATATCATCTTTTCATCCGACAGGTTTTTAAGACGGAATTCAAGAGGATCAGTTCCTGCCCCGGCAGCCATGATATCTATCTGGCTTTCCCTGGCAAATGTGTTCGCGTTGTTGTTTGGTGCACGCCATGGGCCGGTCGCGAAAGGATGGATCATCACAGAGTCCATATTCTGACTGTAACTCGTGGTTTTTGTGTTCGGAACATTGTAAATAGTGTCAGATCCCCTTGTTCCTCCATAATAGACACTGTAGTCCCAAAGCTTTATGAACCCGTTTTTGTCAATTCCCGATCGGATTCTGACAACTCCAGCCGGGTGGAAGGTATCATAAAAGAATTCCTCATCGCGGGACCAGACTAGCATAATGGGTTTCCCGGTCAATTTTGCCAGCCGGGCGGCCTCAACACCCTGCTGAAATGCAGCTTTCCCGCCAAATCCGCCTCCTACAAACGGGGTAATTACCCGTACTTTTTCGCGCGGATAACCGAGTTCTCGCACAATGCCATCCTGCAGCCCGAAAGGCGACTGGGTTGAAGCCCAGACGGTCATTTTGTCGCCTTCCTGCTTTGCAAGGGCTGTATGTGTTTCGATCGATGCATGGGCAAGATAAGGATCATGGAATTCCGACTCAAAAATCTTGTCAGATTGCCGATAACCCAGTTCGGTATCTCCTTCAGCGTTCAAAACCTGCGCCCGCGAATCAGCTCCGACCATCCTGTCGTAAAGGTTCCTGTCATCTGCTTTGAGCTCATTGAAGGTATATTCAGCTTTTATTTTAACTATAGCTTCATCAGCCCTGTCCTTGTTCTCATTAAGAACAGCAATAAAATCGCCGTCCCTGACGACATGGGTTCCTTCTACTTTTTCTGCATCAGAGACATCGACAGCTGAAAGCTTCGCGCCGTGTGACGGTGGCCTTAATATTCTGGCAAACACCATTCCCGGTAGTTTCAGGTCACCGGTATATTTTGCCTTTCCGGTAACTTTCAACAAGGCATCGCTGTGATTCAGGGGTTTTCCGACATATGTGAATTGTGTATAATCCTCAGGTGCAGGTTTGACGTCGAGATATTTCTCAAGCTTTTTACCTTTAGTCAGAGAAGCATAGCTGACACTTCTATTTGGATTCTTTGAATCGACGACGAAGCCATCTCTCACCTCAAGCTGGGAAACAGGTACTCCGAGCCTGGCCGCAGCAAGATCAACAAGGACGCCTCTCGCCTCTGCAGCGGCGGCTCTCATTGCAGGTCCGAATGTCTGCGTAGTCTGAGAGCCCCATGTTCCGGCATCATAAGGACAGAGATCAGTATCGCCCATTATCATTTTAACCTTCCCGATCGGAACATTGAGTTCATCTGCCATCATCTGTGCGAGGGAAGTTATCACACCCTGACCCATTTCAATTTTGCCGGTAAAACAACTCACGGTTCCGTCTTCAGCTATCTGCAGGAATGCATTGTAATCCTGCGTCAAAGTCCTTCTCTGTGTCTGAGCACCGATATTTTCGAGCGCTCCCCATGGCTGAAAGAAGACAATAATGCCGCCACCGACAATTTTAAGGAAACTTCTCCTTTTCATCCCGTTTCCCGTTTCAGAAGTGGTCTCTGAACTGACTTTGGAATCGTTCTTTTTCATGGTTACCTCCCTCCTTTCATTTCTTTTGACGCAGTTTCAACTGCATCGATTATCCTCGTATGAGCTCCGCACCTGCAAAGATTTTCCTCAAGCCCTTCAATTATCTGCTGACGAGTCAGAGACGGATTTTTCATTATCATGGCAGCTGCGGTCATTATCATTCCGGGAGTGCAGTAACCGCACTGAAGAGCATCATGATCTATAAAAGCCTGCTGCAGGGGATGAAGTTTCCCGCCTCTGGAGAGTCCTTCTATGGTAATGACCTCGGTTCCCTGAATGTCGCTGACAGGAAGCATGCATGATCGTGTTGCCTCCCTGTTGATAAGAACCGTACAGGCGCCGCAGAAACCTGTTCCGCAGCCATACTTTGTTCCTGTAAGTCCAAGCTGGTTCCTGAGGACCCACAACAGTGTCTGATTTGGATCCGTAATAATTTCCGTGTTTTTGCCGTTGAGCTTAAACCTGATTTTTTGTTCCATTTTTACAGATATTTGTTCGTTTCGTTCAGGTAATCTTCAATTGTGTCAAAATCCTTAAGAATTCCACCTGAGGATGTATCAACTTCCAGAACATCCCCGGGGAACGTTGCTGCAAGCCATCTCAGTCCTTCATTATCAGGTATTCGGTTTATCCAGGTCCGGTATTTAAAGCCGATCAGCAAGGGATGCCCCCTTTTCCCTTTGTAAACCGGGATTACTAGGCCTTTTCCTGAATCACGGTAAGCCGTGATTACCTTACCTGTCACGTCAGGATCGATAAATGGCTGATCTCCCTGAAAAACAAGGATGGCGTCAAATTTACCAGGAAGGTTCTCAAAACCGCATTTTACCGAAGAAAGCATTCCTTCCCTATAATTCTCATTAAAGCAGGTTGTCACTGGCAGGTGACCAATTGTCTCGGAAATCTCCTTCGCGAAGGATCCGAGCACTACAAGTGTAAAATCTATTTCTGCCTGAAGCACATTGCCAATCACCATCTCTATCATGGTCTTTCCGGCGATAGGAAGAAGGAGCTTTGGTGTGTTCATCCTTTTGGATTCACCAGCGGCAAGAACTATTGCACAAATGCCGTTCATTGGTTCATTTACCGTTCCCGGTTTGTTAATTATGATTTATTCCGTTCTGCTCCTTACCTGGATCAGCTGGGCAGCGATGCTGACTGCAATTTCTTCAACTGTCCTGGAGCTGATATCAATTCCTACCGGGGCATGTATCCTTTCCCACTGCTCAACGGTAGCAAGCCGCTTGTCAATAAATTCGTGTTTCATAAGGGCAACCTTGGTTTTGCTGCCAATCATACCGATATAGGCAACATCAGAACCTATACAGGCTTTAAGTGCATCGCCATCGTCCCTGTGCCCCCTGGTAACTATTACAATATAGGTGTCGGACCCTTTTTCAATTTCCCCGAGTGACTTGCCGACCGGACCGGCAATTATCCTGTCGGCAAACGGCAGATTTGATGAATTTGCAAATTCAGGACGGTCGTCAATCACAGTAACCTCAAAATCAATCATTTTTCCAATCTGAGAAAGGGCCTTTCCAATATGTCCCGCTCCGGCAATGATCAGACGCGGCAGAGGCATGACTGGTTCCAGGAATATCTGCGTGTCGGCCTCGCCGGAAGCTTCTAACGGACTGATCTCCCTGAAACCCGAAATTGCTGGTTTGCGGCAGAGATATTCTGACATATCAGTTGTCCATTCTCTTTCCACACCGGTGCCTGCTGATCCATGGTTAACAACTCTTGTTACAAGGATGCCTGGTATTCTTTTTTCGCAGCATGTTCTTATTTCTCTGAAAACATGGTGGTGACGTGCAAGGTCAGGATCAAGAAGGACGCTGATTCTTCCGCCGCATAAAGTATCTTCTCCTCCAGGCACACTTGTATCAAGGTAAAAAACATGATGAACAGGATTTCGTGTTTCAATTAAGCGGCTTGCCATTTCCTGTACCTTGCCTTCAAGAACACCTCCACCTATTGTTCCTGCAACAAGGCCATTCCGGTTGAAAAGAGCAGAGCTGCCGGGTTTCCGGGGAGTCGATCCCTGAGCCCCGGTCACCGTGGCAAGAACAATTTCTGACAAATCATTCAGGTCGGAGGGAATCTGAAGATAAATGTTTTTCATAGTCAGGGATCTTGTCAGAATATAACAAATATATTCAATTTATCTTATAAATTCCATTGATGTTGTATTTGCCATGTTACACCTGACAGTTGCTGAACTAATAATAAAGAACGGGATTAATGAAGTAGTATCTATTTACTCCTTGATTTTCCCGTCGGCCATCAAGGCTGTAATATCATGCTGCCGGCAGAAGGAATCAGTGACCGGCTAACCAGGCATTCCGGATACATCATGGCTTGAAGAGATTACCGCTGCTGATCTCCGGCAGGGCTAAACCGGAAGAAAATACAAGGTTGCCGGTTTCGTTACTGAATGCCTTCGAAGAATAGAAGAAATTGACAAAACAATGGATCCGGAATAGCCTGATGCGCTTATTGCACCGACTGGATCACCTGCATGGAAAACAGATCTGACACCAGGTGATCACTTTGCGGGTGGCAGCTCATCACTCACAGCCATTTCAGGATACCCGGGCAAAACTCTGCCAATGGGGTCAAGAATGAACCTCCAGACGGGATCACGTTTTCCGGAAAGGTCTGGAATGGACCCTTACTGCCTGAAACAGCGTACAGCTTCGAACAGGGTATAAAACACCTCAGGGCGCCAAAAGACCTTACGGCCGACTCATTCTGAGTATGGTTGCCCGTTAACAGGTATAATGATTATTCCTGCTTGGTTTCTTCCTTCGACTCTGATTTGATCTTCGACGGTTCATCTTCAACCTTCGAGGCTTTTTTGAATTCTTTCATGCCCTGTCCAATTCCCTTCATCAATTCAGGGATTTTTCGTCCGCCAAAGAGAAGAACAATAACAAGAATTATAAGAATGATTTCGGTAGCTCCAAAGTTTCCCATCTTTTCCAGAATTAAGTATTTTATAAAACAGTTTAACAGATTTGATATTTCAAAGATAATAAAAGTTCAGAACTTATATCTGAAGAATTCCCCATGCGACAAGTATCAGCAATCCGACGACAAGCCAGCTGAGGGCAAACCCGGCAAGGTCTTCGCGATATCGTCTGAAGAAATCCCTCCGACGTTCTTTATTCCTGTAACCCGGAATATCGAGAAGCAGGAGGTCATCGCCTGAAAGACTTGCTAACGGTTTCCTGCCGTCTGGTCCGGGTTCCCTGGCATCTGATTTCCTTCGCATGTTGTCAAAAAATGTTTCGATCTGCTGTTTGTCCTCGGGCCTGGTCAGAACGCTTACAAGCCAGAATGTTATGAAGCCTGAAAGCATGGCTATGCCAAAGGGTCCTGGTTTCCATGTATATACAAGCATCAGTTTTCCTGTTGTTAAGAAATTAACAATGTAATAAACCGACACCGAAACCAGGACGGCAGCGCCTGCTCCAAACCTGTTTGCCCTTTTCCATATCAGTCCGCCAAGGAACATTATACCCATGAAGGCGGCCAGCGTTTCAGTGAACAGGAACCCATGCAAAACGTTTTTAATGCTGAGGGCAAAAAGAACACCCAGTATTGCAAGGCACAGTCCGGAATAACGTCCCATCCATAAAAGAGTCCTGTCGGAAGCATCCGGGTTTATGTATTTTTTATAGAAGTTCTTTGTAAACAATGCACCGGTATTAACCATGAAGTTTGAGCAGGCCGACATGTTTGCAGCAACGATGGCAGAGAGCATCAGTCCAACCAGTCCGGGAACGAGCAGTTCACCGCAGGCATAGCCGAAAGCCATTTCCGGATCATTTAACACTGCTTTGTTCTTGACAACAAGGGCAGCAACGACAAGGCCGGTAAGCGCCCATCCTATGGTAACAAGCCTCTTTACCATCGAACCGAAAGTCTGTCCTATCCTGCCGGCCCTTTCAGTGTTTCCTGTCGCACACATCGATATCATGTGCGGCTGTGCCGTGATCCCGACTATCCCGTTCACAGCAAGCATGGCAATGGTAAACGCGTCGATTCCGCTTGCACTGTTGAAAAGGTCAAAGAAATTGCCCGGAAGAACTGCCTTCATATAATGAAATCCGCCTATTTCCTTTAGCCCCAACGGGATAAGCATTATCGAGAGGATTATAATCAGGAACGACTGGATAAAATCTGTATAGGCTGATGCAATAAGGCCGCCGAGAAAGCTGTAAAGTATAAAAGCTATTGTCATACCCATAACCACCATATTCGGTGATACAAGATTGCCGGTGGCAACAGAGATCACTTTTGCAGCACCCTGAAGCATGACGCCCATGTTGAAAACGAAAAAGGCGATGGCAAAAACCGAATAGATCATTCCCATGGTGCTTCCATATCTGTCTTCAACAATCTCGCCGACTGTTGTACGCTCGCTTCTCCTGTAAAACGGAGCTATAAGCCAATAAAAAGGTGTAATGAGCATATTCTTCCACTGGTACCAGATTGTTGCAAATCCGCTGCTGAATGTTGCCCCGGTCTGGGCCACGGGCATCTCAGCATGTGTCCCTACACCAAATGCCTGGCCTATCATTATATACCATTTGAATTTGCGCCCGCCTCTGAAATAACTGTCGCTTGTCTTTATCTTCCGGGAGATCCAGATTCCAAATGATGTTATCAGGACAAAGTATCCTATAAGTACAATATAATCGAGTGTGGTCATGTCGAATTAAACTTTTTGGTTAATAAAGCATCAGAGAACCCTTCTGCCTTTTACAAAAACCTGTTTTATAACAATCTCATATCCGTTTCTTTCAAAAAGAACAAGATCGGCCCGCCGTCCCGGTTCAAGAGTTCCCCTGTCGGTAATCCCGAAGGCTTCAGCCACATTTGCCGAGGCCATGTTGAAGGCTTCTCCGGGCGGACACCCCGTGAATTTCATGACATTGCCTATTCCTGTCCTGAGGGGAAGCGAAGCACCTGCCAGACAGTCAAGGACCGGATTTTTTATCAGACCGTCATCTGTCATTACGATCCTGCTGCCAAAAAACATATAATTTCCGGGTTTCAGACCCGAGAGATGTGTAATGTCGGATGTAAGAATAAGCTTCCCGGGTCCTTTAACCCTGTAGAAAACCCTTATCTCTTCAGGAGTAAGATGATGACCATCGGCAATAAATGTCGTTATCAGAAGATCATTTGCCAGTTGGGGCCACAACGGGTTATTGTGCCTGTGAATCATATTTGCGCATCCGTTCCCGAGGTGGGTTGAAAGCCTGGCTCCGTTATCCACAGCCTTATTAATCTGGTCGGTCGAAGCATTTGTGTGTCCAATTGCGACTACGACTCCTTCAGAAGTACACTTTTTTATGAATTCAAAGCTCTCATCAGTTTCAGGACTTATTGTTACCTCCCTTATCTTTCCTTCTGCAGCTTCCTGATACATAGCAAACTCATCCCATGATGGTTTTCTTATAAAACCGGCAGGATGACAACCATAGTAACCGCTTTCCGGGGAGATGTAGGGGCCTTCAAGATGAAAGCCGGGTATGGAATCCTTTACCCTTTCATCGCTAAGAGAATTGGAAAGATTCTTGAAAATCCTGAGGAGATTTTCATGGCTGTTTGTTAGCACTGTCGGAAAGAACGAGGTTACGCCTTCCGCGTTAAGGGCATCCACAGCCTGTCTCATTTCGTGTATCTTGAGGTCAGTATCAGAAAAGTCAGCCCCCCTGAAGCCATTGACCTGATTGTCGAAGAGGCCAGGAGCAACTAACAGGTCAGGGTCTCCTTCGGTATGGCCCGTTTCCATAATATCCCTGATAAAGCCTCCCGATATTCTTATCCTGACAGGTTTTCCTGTTGAATAGCTGACTGCATTTATTTCACTTATATCATTCATTTTCTAATTTTTAATGATTCAAAGATGTACAATTTCCGAAGCTGAATTCAAATCCAGGAAGAGATGCCAGTCGGGATGCATTTTCAGCATAGTTGCGGGGACATCAGGGGTCAGGCCAGTGGTAAGGGTTTTATAAACCGCGTGAGCCTTAACCTTATGCGGAACAACAGAAATTATCTTTCTGCACTGCATGATCTGCCATACACTCATTGAAACAGCATTTACCGGCACCTCGGCCACTGAACCGAACCATCCTTCGTCGACCTGTTGCTTCCTGCACTGTTCATCAAGTTTTACAACTATGTATGCATCCTTTGTCTGAAAATCAGCAGGGGGATCGTTGAAAGCAATATGCCCGTTTACACCAATACCTATAATGCCCAGATCGACAGGCTTTTTTCTAATCTCTGAGGAAAGCATCTTGATCCGGTTGTCAATATCGCCCTCAACGTCGACACTATGAAATTTACTTGCGGGAACCAGATTTATGAATCTTTCAAGAAGATATTTTCTGAAACTGGCATTATGGGTTACCGGTAACCCTATGTACTCATCAAGGTGAAATACCTCCACCTTTCTCCAGTCGATATTCTCCCTGACGAGGGCCTGAAACATGTCAAACTGGGAACTCCCTGTCGAAACGACAATTCTTGCTTCACCCGACGATTCAATGACTTTATTGAGAACACCTGCGATAAGGCCTGCAGCTTTTCTGCCGGAGCTGGCAGAATCATTCGAAATATCTATTACCATTCTGTTAAAAAATATTAAAAACAACATGTGATCCGGCAATTATGGATCACCCATAAAAGTATGGCAATAATTTCAAAATTCAATTTTCTATCTTCACCAAAAAATTTTGTGATGGATAAATATCGTACGTTAGCGGTAATTGCCTTAATTGTTTTCTGCGGGAATTTCATTTCGGGCCAGAACAGCGGAGTTAACCGCGGAAAGTACAAAATTCATATTTCAAAGACAGATGAGCCCATTACCATTGACGGAATTCTTGATGAAAAGACCTGGGGATCAGCAGAAACCACCGGAAAGTTTCAACGTGTCACGCCTACTGACACGGGTTTTGCAGCAGCACGTACCGAGGTAAAATTAGCATATGACAAATCGAATATTTATGTGGGAGTGGTCTGCTGGGATCCGACACCAGGGAAAAGACCTGTTGAATCGTTACGGAGGGATTTTTCATTCATGAAGAATGACAATTTCATGATTTTTTTCGATACATACAATGACCAGACGAACGGATTTGCATTCGGAATTACGCCGGCTGGTGCCCAGACAGAAGGATTGCAGTACGAAGGCACAAAAGTACTTTACAACTGGGACATTAAATGGCGGTCGGCAGTAAAAAATTATGATGACAAATGGGTTACTGAATTCAGTATTCCTTTCAGGAGCATAAGGTACAATGGAGGAGATACGGAATGGGGTGTAAACTTCGGACGGCTTGATCTGAAGAACAACGAAAAATCGGCATGGGCACCTATGCCAAGACAGTTTCCTCATTGTTCTCTGCCATTCACCGGAACGCTAATCTGGGATAAACCAATGGAAAAAGCCGGGCTGCGGTTTTCCCTGATTCCATATGTAACCGGGAAGGTCACAAAGAATTATGAAACAGATGGTGACGCTGCATGGAAATGGAACGGAGGCATTGATGCAAAGATAATCCTTTCTACATCGCTGAACCTTGATCTTACGGTGAATCCCGATTATTCTCAGGTCGAAGTTGACAAGCAGCAGACCAACCTCGATCGCTATGAATTATTCTTCCCTGAAAAAAGGCAGTTTTTCCTTGAAAACAGCGATCTTTTTGCAAGTCTGGGTACAGAAAACGTAAGACCGTTCTTCTCAAGGAGGATCGGGCTTCAGAATCCTGTGATAGCCGGAGCACGCCTGAGCGGGAACCTCGACAAAAACTGGAGACTTGCCATTATGGATATTCAGACCGACAAAGAAGAAGATATCTATGCAGCCAATTACATGGTTGCCACGTTGCAGCGAAAAGTATTCAGCAGATCGAATGTCTCGGCTTTCGTCATCAACAAACAGGTAACAGGTGTCGGAGGGGATGATACTTTTGAGGGCAGCAAATTCAACCGCATCGCCGGCCTTGAATACAACCTGGCCAGCCCCGACAACAGGTGGACGGGCAAAACATATTACCATCAGGATTTCATTGGGAATACTGCAATCAGGAATGCTGCAGCCGCTGCCAATCTGACATATTCAACACAATACTTCACCGCATCCCTGAACCAGGCATTCACCGGTTCGGGGTACAATGCCGAGACAGGCTACATCCGAAGAAGAGGCTATTACCAGGCGAATGGTTCGGTACTGTACAAATTCTTCCCGAAAAGCAAAACACTTATAAGTCACGGACCGACATTAAAACTTGACACATATTTTAATCCATATTCATCATGGTCACTTACAGACAGGGAGGCCCAGCTCATGTACAGCTTTGATTTCCTCAACAAGAGCTCATTCTCCGTTGATTTTAAGGAAACTTATATAGAGCTTCTGGCCCCGTTTGATCCTACTAACACGGGAGGATTGAAACTTGCAGCGGGCGATGATTTTGACTGGAATGAATTCGGTGCAACTTACACCTCCGACAACAGAAGAATGTTCAATGTGGTCCTCACAGGAAGATATGGAGGTTATTACAATGGCAACAGGCTTACCCTTAACGGTGAGTTCAACTATCGTGTTCAGCCCTATGGAAGCCTTGCGCTTACAACAACTTATTACGATATTTCACTGCCTTCACCATACAACAGCGCAAAGCTTATGCTTATTGGTCCGAGATTTGATTTCACATTCACTGACAAACTGTTTTTTACCAGCTTCATACAGTATAACAACCAGATTGACAACATGAACCTCAACCTGCGTTTCCAATGGAGGTTTGCTCCGGTCTCCGACCTGTTCATAGTATATACCCAGAACAGCTTTGCACCTGACATGTTCGGGCAATTCAACGGCAATGACAGCCCTGAAAGCTTCAGTGTCAGAAACCGGGGACTTGTGGTAAAACTATCTTACTGGTTTAATTAAGAGCTAAACTTTTTCCGGAACCACATAAGGTGGCCTCGGAGGACGAGTAAGCAGGGAATTTGCTTCTTCGTCACCGATAAACCTCTCAGTTGCCGGGTCGAACCTCAACGTTCTTCCTGTCCTGTAGGCTATGTTCCCCAGATGGGCAAGCGCTGACGACAGGTGAGCAGTTTCAACCGGAGCATTCAGCAATGATTTGTCGTGGGCGCGGACCGCCTGAATGAAGTTCAGGAAATGGTCACCACCCTCTTTCCTCGAAGGACCCGGTTTATAATCCCTGCCAAGGAATGTCTGGTAGGTGTCGTAACCATTTATAACCATATAACCTTCACTGCCATAGAATATGTTCCCTACGGTTACACCCTTTTCATCATTTGTTATCCAGGGACGCACCTCGAATTCTATTATCTTCTTTTCCTTCGGATAGTAGTATGTTGAGGACAGAACCTCGGGCGTTATCTTGGCATCATTGAAGAGGAATTTTCCTCCTGCTGCTGTTATCTGTTCAGGTAAACCCACATTTAGTCCCCACATGCAGAGGTCGGTTTCGTGGACTCCCTGGTTTCCGACATCGCCGTTCCCGTAGTTCCAGGTCCAATGCCAGTTATAATGGACAATGTTACGCGAGAAAGGCTGTTTCGCGGCGGGACCGGTCCAGAGGTCATAGTCGAGCCCGTCAGGGACGGGTTCAGTGCCTTTGTCACCGATGTCATCCCTCCATCTGTAACATAGTCCGCGCGCCATATAGACATTTCCGATTAAACCGTCCCTCAGATGTCTGATTGCTTCCTGAACTGCCACAGAGCTCCTGAGCTGAACGCCATGTTGAACTATCCTGTCGTATTTTGCAGCAGCTTCGACCATTTTGCGGCCTTCAAACACATTGTGAGAACCAGGTTTTTCCACATAAACATCCTTGCCTGCCTGGCATGCCCAAATAGTGGCCAACGCATGCCAGTGATTGGGCGTGGCAATACTTACGGCGTCGATCGATTTATCTTCATAAACTTTCCTGAGATCCTGTTGCTGCATGACTTTTTTCCCATATTTCTTTTCAAATTCCGCCGCCCTTTTGCCAAGAACGACAAGATCGGGATCACAAAGGCAAGCCACTTCCACATCCGGAAGGTTCATATATCCCTCGATATGAGTGGTCCCCCTTCCGTTGACGCCAAGAACCGCAACACGGACCTTATCATTGGCACCGAAAACATTCGATGGAATTATTTCAGGCATGGCAAGAAGCACAGCCGCTCCTGCAGATTTCTTCACGAAAACCCTTCTGGAGAGTGTATCTTTTTCTTTCATGAGAGTAAAATTTAGGTCAAAAATGATGAACCAGCGATATCGGATGTTAAGGTAATAAAACTGAACCGGAAAACAATCCTATCTGATCATAAAATCAAGCAAAGGGGCATCCTCAAGATATGCGACAAGATGATCATTTTTTTTCAGAGGGCCCACACCTGCAGGTGTACCGGTAAAGATCAGGTCGCCGGTCTTGAGTGTGAAAAAGCGTGATACATATGATATAATCTCATTAACGCTGAAGATCATATCTGCCGTATTGCTCTGCTGCACAACATTTCCATTAATTTCGAGCCTGAAATTCAGGTTGTTGATATCCTGAAAAGTGCTGGCAGAGATGAACCTGCCAACCGGAGCTGCCCCGTCGAAGCATTTCGATATCTCCCAGGGCAAACGGGCTTTCGATAATTTTGTCTGAAGATCACGGGCAGTAATGTCAATCCCCATCGTGACCTCGTCGTAATACCTCGGGGCAAATTTCGGCTCAATACCCTTTCCAAGCTTTGATATCCTGACAACCACCTCCGCCTCATAGTGAATCTCTGAAGAAAAGTCGGGAAGGAAGAAAGGTTTGTTGTTTTTAAGGATAGCTGAATCAGGTTTCAGAAATACGACCGGCTCATCGGGGAACGGCCTTCCCATTTCCATGGCATGACGTTTGTAATTAAGTCCTATGCAAATGATTTTCATATTACGAATGTTACTGTCCGAATGACCTGAGTTTTATCTCCGTGAGGATCTTCTTTGTATAAAGGGGAAAATCCCCGTTCATCATCCATGAATAATATGAGGGATCTTCAGTAAAGACTTTTTCAACTGACTTGCCCTTGTGTTTTCCGAAATTAAAGATCTCAACGCCGTTTTCATCATATATTATGCGTCCGGCAAAATCAACATTATTGTTGAATGTGCTGAACTCGGCAAGTTTCTCAACATCATTTTCCAGATCGTCATACCTGTCGAGCTGGGCTTTAAGGACATCATAGGTTGCCTGGGTATCGGCCATTGAACTATGTGCATTCTCAAGTTCTTTTTTACAGTAAAACTGATAAGCAGCTGCCAGCGTACGCTGTTCCTTTTTATGGAAAATCACCTGTACGTCTATATATTTCCTTTTCAGGAAATTGAAATCCATGTTGATCCGGAGGAATTCCTCTGCAAGAACAGGAATGTCGAACTTGATGGCGTTGTATCCGGCAAGGTCAGTTCCTTCGAGAAATGCAATAAGTTTCTTTGCAATTCCCCTGAATGTGGGTGAATCTGCAACATCGGCATCCGTAATACCGTGTATTGCAGTCGATTTGGGAGGTATGGGCATTTCAGGATTTATTCTGGTGCTCATCCACTCCTGCATGCCTCCCGGATATATTTTCAGGATTGAAATTTCCACAATCCTGTCAGTCGAAACATTTATCCCGGTTGTTTCGAGATCGAGGAAGGCTAACGGACGTCGTAAATTCAGTTCCAAGTATCAGGCATTTATCATCATTGGCATCAGCAGCATGAGAAGGTCTTCCGACTCATTCTCAGTTTCGCCGGGAAGAAATAAACCAGCTCTTGTGGGGTCGGCAAGTTCAATCATAACATCCTGCGATCCAATGTTTGAGAGTATTTCAAGGAGGAATACAGATTTGAACCCTATCTCCATATCATCACCCTGATACTGGCATTTGATCTTTTCATAGGCTGAAATTGAAAAATCAATGTCCTGTGCCGAAACCATGGCCTGGTTTCCCTTAAGCTGAAGTTTTACCAGATTGCTTGCCTGGTTAGAAAAGACAGACACTCTTTTTAACGTATTATAAAATTCCACCCTGTCGATGGTGATCTTCCGGGGATTGTTTTTAGGTATTACCGAGTTGTAATTGGGGTAATTACCCTCCACGAGCCTGCATACAACCTTATAGTCGTTCAGGTTGAAAAAGGCATTCTTATCATCATATTCAACGGTGACAGGCCCCGACTCCCTCGGAAGGATGTTTTTAAGGAGCGATGCCGGTTTTTTTGGAAGTATGAATGAAGAATTATCATCAGCATGTGCATCCGTCCTTTGATACCTTACAAGTTTATGTGCATCTGATGCAACAAAAGTAATCTTGTCGGTTGAGGCTTCAACGAAAATACCGCCCATAACAGGCCGGAGCTCATCATCAGCCGTAGCAAAAAGCGTCTTATTGATTCCTGAAAGAAGAACATCAGCATTGATGACAAAGGAGAATCTCTTATCCTTCTTAATAGCAGGCAGAGCGGGAAAATCCACTCCATTCTGTCCTACAATGTTGAATTTACCATTTTCAGATGTAATTACAACGGCAAGTGTATCCAGACTTATGTCAAAGGCCAATGGCTGAACCGAGAACTCTTTCAGGGTATCAAGCAGTATTCTTGCCGGAAGTGCTATTATCCCGTCGCCATCTGCATTTTCAAGCTTCATCCTTGTGATCAGGGTTGATTCCAGATCGGATGCTGTTATTTCAAGATCATTGCCTGAAAGGTTAAAAAGAAAATTGTCAAGAATAGGCAGAGTGTTCTTTGAACTTATCACTCTGCTGATGGCCTGTAAATGACCTAGTAGTTCTGTACTGGATACAACAAATTTCATTTTATATCTTTTTTATAATTTTCCAAAGTTTGCGATACTCACATAACTATCAGTGGATAAACCGGTTAAGACTTTATTTATCCCGTTTTACCGACTATCAATATTACAAAAAAAACATTTAACCTCAAATAAAATAAAGTTGGTATCAGCAATATTAAGTAAAGAGACAGATGCTGAAAACTCTTACTATTCTTTTCCCGTCCTTTTTCCGTATGGGGAAGGAGCCTGGTCATTCCACTCCGGGGGAACCGGGTAAGCGTGCCTGTTATCATCAAACAAAGAAAGCTGAAGGCTGACATTGTGTCAAAATATTCCGGTTAAATAATATTTATTGCTGATACTCATTTTTTAAATATTACTGCCCGAAAAAATAGGAACGTTTTTTCAGAAGGGGATCGATGTCGACGTACCTTACTATGCAAAGTTTCGCATTATCGTCAAGGCGTGCCCAAAGCCTGTCTGTATCTTTTTCCGGTGTCCCGTTTTTTACTGAAGTTCGTTCCCAAAGAACAAGCTGAACGAGCCCCGTGTCTGATCTCTTAACAATTATCCTGTACAGAGGTTCGGAATCCATTATTTTCCCGACCTGTTCATCATCAAGATCCAAGGCCCACGATTCAAACGGAACATGGGTAAAATATGACAAATATCTTCTGACCAGAGAAGTGTCCCAGCCGGTCAATTCCCCGGAATTTCCCAAAAGTCTTAATTTCCTGTCATTAGCAATAATACTGAAGGATGATTCCGGATCAGAGTTGTTTTCAAGAGTTACTGAAGAAATTTCAGACGGCAGCAGGTTAAAAGCGGTATATGGCTGCCAGAAAAGTGCATTCAGTGTAAATGCTGATCCGATTTCAACTTCCCTGCCGGGAACATATACTATAAACGGTTTTGACTTTTCGCTGATCTTCATGATATTTCCAAAAGCATTTGATGCAGTTTTGTATACAAGAAAAGATTTCAGGGTTCTGCCCTTACCTGTCACCTTCACCTTTACAGGCTTTATCCCCTTGTCGGTTATCTCTGTCTTAAACAGCTCGGGAGATACAGGAGACTTGATCGCCATCTCTTTCAGGATTGTCAGAATAAAATCGATGCTTCCCTTGCGGGCTTCATATTTACCGTTAACAAACCAGTTGCCGTCATTGCTGCGTAATGAAAGGGTTGAACTTCCATCGTTGAATTCAATGCCGGTTATTGCTTTGTCGGAAACCGTTGCAAAAGAAGTATTGCCTCCTCCAAACGGTGACCTTTCCCTGAAAAGCAGGATGATGATTACTGATGCCACAATGGCAAATGCAGCAAGCCGGGCAGTTTTTATCTTCATGGTCAGAATCTTGTATATTTTCTCCTGCGAAGAAAATTATAGATTAATCCGGCAATTACTACGGCAAGTGCAGGTCCCGCTATATTTATTATCTGCCACAAAAGCCTTTCATCCCTTGCTGCCTTTTTGTTGAGGAGTCTCAGCTTGAGTTCTCTTGATCTCAGCTCCATTATACCTTTATAGTCAACAAGATAATTGAGGCAATTAATAAGAAAATCCCTGTTCCCATACATCTCGCCGGTATAACGGTCGAGGCCAAGAGTCTGAGGAATCTCGGCGCCCCCCTCTCTTCTGATTTCATTGCGGATTATATCTCCGTCGGCAACCACTATCATTTTTGTATCCTCACTTATATCTCTGACCCTGAATCCCGGATCCTTCACAAAACTGTCAGTCATCCGGTTTCTGAAAGCAGACGGAAATTTACCTTCGAGCAGCACAGCGACCGGAAGGCTTCCTTTGTTGAACACCCGTTCGTCGGGAGTTATCTCGGCTTCTTTCAGACTAATCATAAATGGAGGAGCAAGTGTCCGTGTGAAAGGAGAGGTTGAGAGAAGCACTGTTTTTCTTATTGAAGGATCAAGGCCCACCGTGTCGATGAAATTGGTAAACTGACCTCTGACCTTATTAAGGCTTCTTGTGACCGGGCTGCCCTGATCAGGAGAAAGCCTGGGAAAATACATCCATGGTACAGTCACCGGCTGCTGCCTTACACCGCCGGTCGACATAATGAGTCTGATAAGTGCACAATCAAGATCCTGAACAATGACCGGATTTACCCTTGCTCCATATCTGAAGAGCTGATCTTCGAGGTTCAGCGGCCTGTAAAGTGCAGCAGTCTGACCATAAACCAGGCTGTCGGCATTGACATTTACCTCATCGATGAGCCACAATACCTTTCCCCCGTTCATAACATACTGGTCAATGACAAACTTGTCGTTCTCATTGAATTCCTTTTCAGGGCCCGCAATTACAACAGCAGCATACTTGTCGAGGATGCCTGGATTGCCTCCTATTACACCCCTGTCAACGGTAAAGAATTTAGTAAGACTGATGGTAAGGTCGGCGACTCCTGCCTCAGGGATTTCGCCATGTCCCTCAATAAAGGCAACCCTGTAAACAGTATCAGAGCTTAAGGTTGCAATAGGCTGTATCATTTCATATTCAAGGCCCTCTGTCGAATGCAGGAGGTTCTCTTCAGCGCTCAGTGAAGGATTGTTTTTAAGAAAATTCACCGGAACCTCAACCCCATTGTAATTTACTATCATTCCGGGAAATACAATTTTCTGGCTTGACCCGCCTTCAGAATCACCGGCCTGTATCTCAACCGGGTTCAATCCTTTGACAATCAGCGACTGATACAGGGCATCCCTTTGTTTTGAATCATTCCCTTCAGACGGGTTTATGAAATCAAAGTCTATTCTTTTGTGTGATGCGATCCTGAATTCCTCAAGCATTTCCTTTACCGATCGTTTGAGTTTTTTGAACGGGATGGGCATTTCCCCGTCGAGATAAACCTGGATAAAAATATCGTTCTTAACTTCTTCAAGAACTTTCCGGGTAGGCCCTGAAAGTGTATATCTTTTGTCCTCCGTAAGATCGAGCCTTATCCTCAAAAATGAACCTGCAATCACGGCGATTATGATCACTGTCACAGTCATTCCAAACTGAAACCAGCTCTTTGCCTTTATATTTTTCGTTCCACTTTCAGATTTCATTTCTCAGCTGGTTTTTCTCCATTTTCTGGATAGAAGGACAAGACGAGTCGCTTCGTTGAAAATTATGACGACGGCGATAAAATACAGAATATCCCTCAGGTCAATTACTCCCCTGCTTATTGACTTATAGTGTTCATTTATCCCGAGCCCTATGATAAACTCATCAATTTTCTTAAGTCCCGGAAGATATGCAACCGAGTCAAATCCAATAAAAAGGAAAAAGGAAACAAGCACCGCAATAATGAACGAAATTACCTGGTTATCAGTCATGGAGGATGCGAAAAGCCCGGCTGAGGCATAAACTGCGGCCAGAAAAAATAAACCCGTAAACGCCCCGAGAGTCCCTCCTTTATCGATATTCCCGGGTATTTCACCAAGAAGGTAAACCGATGCATAGTATATTACTCCTGGAATAAGAGCGAGCAAAACAAGGACGACAGAAGCAAAATATTTGCCATAAACAATTCCGCGTTCAGTTACGGGCTTTGAATAGATCAGTTCGAGCGTGCCCAACCGTTTTTCTTCAGCTATCATTCTCATTGTCACCGCAGGAACGAGAAAAAGGAAGATCCACGGAGAAAGGAAAAACAATGTTTCAAGGCTGGCATAGCCGCTGTCGAGTATGTTCCATTCCCCCGGGAAAACCCACATAAACAGGGAGTTAATCAGTAAGAACACAATTATCACAATATATCCCGTAAGGCTGCTGAAAAAGCCTGATATTTCTTTTGTCAGGATGGCAAGCATAAAAATGTATTATTCATGGCAAAAATACTTAAACGAAGCAAGAAAGATATTTCCATTAAAAATCGTTTTTAACAATTTTTGCATATCTGATATCTGTAATTATTACACCGGGATAATAAAATCCTATTATCTCCCTGAATTTAAATCCCCTTGAAGCCATTACCATGGCTCCTTCCTGGCAAAGTCCAACTCCATGGCCGTAACCTCTTCCTTTAAGAACAATTCTATCTTCTTCCTGCTCAACGGAAAAAAAAGTTGATTTTAGGTTCAGGTCATTTCTTATCCTGGTAAATGGGATACTGAACGATCCGATGACATAGTCATTCTGCCTTGTAACCTGAGAAAAGCTGTAAGAGACTTTTTGATTTTTCCCCGGATTAAAACCAGCCTTTTTCAGATATGCCGTCCATTCCGCCAGCGGGATAGTTTTTCTCCAGGTCGCATTTGGAGAGTGCAGGCAATATGGATCTATCACCTTCCTAACATGAGAATGGGACGAGAGCCAAACGTTATCTGCCGTGGATGTCTCGCCTCCGCAGTTTGAATGAAAGGCTGAGATAATAAGATTGCTGTCGGGATCAAGTGCAACGAGTCCTTTGGTGTCGAGGGCAGCCTTATTTATGGCCTGGTCGGTTGTTGTCCCGCTGAATGCCTGGCAATGTGTCCCGTCACACATGTTGTAATTGTCAATGAGATGACGGCTGAAATGTTTATACAGGAAAGTTCTGGCCAGGACCGCCTGCGATTTAAGATATTCAGAGTTTCTCCCCGTGCCTCCCTCAGTTCTGACCACGCCTGCAATATATTTCTCAATATCACAGATATTTATAAATACCATGATACCCAGATCTGAATGCACCAGGAGATTGCCGCTGTAGGTTCTCCGGAGTTGTGTATTATCGTTCAGCCTGAGCATGAAAGCACAATCGTCTGTTAATTCTTTCACAATCAGCGAATCACATAAAAAGCTTTTCTCCTGTAAGGTTTTCACTGCGATTTTGTTCTGATACCTGGCAAATATTACCGGATCTCCTTCTGATATCTGCACTGGTTTACCGTCAAAAACATCAATTTCATACTTACCCCGGGCAACTGAAAAAACGACTGAAGAAGGGTTCTGGCCGGCAAATACTCTAACCCTGACCTGACCTGATGCCGGTAAAATCAATGCAAACAGAAGAAGTACTATCATGCCGGGTCTTTCTGACATACTCTGTTTATGTTAACCTGACGGGTTTTTACATTGCTTTATCATATCTTCTGCCACTCTTCCGGAAGCGCCTTCCGGGCCAAGGATATCCCTTAACCGTCTGTAATCCTCAATCATTTTCAGGCGGTTTTTTCCTCCGGGCAATATTGAACTGAGTTCCCTGCAAAGGTTTCTTTCATTAAGTGAATACTGCACAAGTTCGCAGACTACCCCGGAACCTGCAATTAGGTTCACGAGTGATATGTATTTTACCTTGATAACCATCCATGCTATCAGCATCGACACGAAATCGCCCCTGTAGCAGACCACCTGGGGGATACCGAACAAGGCTGTTTCGAGTGTGGCGGTCCCCGATGTGACTAGTGCAGCATCAGAAACTGACAGTATCTCATAGGTTCTGTCCTTTATCAGTCTTACGCGTGCGTTGCCTATGACAGCCCGGTAGAGGTCATCCGGAAGATTCCTTACACCGGCCACCACAAACTGATGATCCGGGAAATGTTCAACCATCTCAAGCATTTTTGGCAATACCCGCCTGACCTCACTCTTCCTGCTTCCCGCCAGAAGTGCAATAACCGGTCCGTCACCGATACCGAGTGACGAGCGTATTTCCTGAGCCGGAGGAAGACTTCTGAGTTTCTTTTCCGTCTCATCAAGGAGAGGATTTCCCCTGTATTCAACCTCAATTCCATGCTTTCTGTAAAATTCCACTTCAAAAGGGAATATGATGTACATCCTGTCGACATACTTTCTTACAAGCTCAACTCTTCTCTCGTTCCATGCCCATATCTTGGGCGAAATATAATAGAACACCCTGAAACCCTTAGTATGAGCAAACCTGGCTATCCTGAAATTGAAGCCCGGATAGTCGATAAGAATTACAACATCAGGATTGAATTCTTTGATTTGTTCCCTGCAGAGTAAGAGGTTACGTGATATGGATCCAAGATTCTTTGCCACCTCCACAAAACCCATGTAAGCAATACTTTTATAATGCATCATGAGCCTGGCACCGGCTGCTTCCATCATATCGCCACCCCAGCATCTGATTTCGCAGGCTTCATCTTTTTTTCGTAATTCCGCAATAAGATTTGACCCGTGAAGATCTCCCGACTGTTCACCTGCAACAATGAAATACTTCATAAAAGAAATTTTAAAGCAAAGACCACTATCGCCCAGAAAATCGTGATTCCGAGAACCCCTCTTGTCGCACGGAGCATATCGAGCCTGTTAAACAAAAGAAACAGAAAGATATTCGGGAAGACGCAAAGCGAAATAATATGTGTAACTATGTCGGCCCTGACAAGTCGTTCGATATAGCCTGCAACAGACTTATCACCTGATGAAAAGAAATAAACACAGAATGCGATAATGACGGGGATCAGAAAACCAGCTGCCGCTCCCAACCCTATTCTGTCGTATTTTTCGGGAATTATCATTCTGAGAATTGCTCCTTCAGGCTTGAGATATACCAGTGGGCAGTCATATCAACAGATACCGGAACTACTGAAACATAGCCGTTTGCAAGCGCCCATTCATCAGTATCCACCGCATCAGGTTCCTGGTTCCGGAACATTCCTGTAAGCCAGTAATATGTCTTCCCCATCGGGTCTTTACGCTTTTCAAATTCCTCCTTCCAGTTACCTTTGGCCTGACGACAGACCCTGATCCCTTTGATTTCATTTTCAGGTACCGAAGGAATGTTTACATTCAGGCATATCCCTTTCGGCAGGGATTGGGAAGTGAGCTTTTGCATCACCAGGCGGATGTATTTCCTGCAAATTGAAAAATCAGCATTCCGGGAAAAATCATTCAGCGAGAATCCCACGGAATCAATCCCGTAAAGGCATCCTTCAATAGCGGCAGCCATGGTGCCTGAATACAGAACGCTTACAGAAGCATTTGCACCATGATTGATACCTGAAACAACCCAATCGGGCATTCTCTCAAGAAGTTGGTTCACAGCCAGTTTTACACTATCTGTCGGAGTCCCGTTACATGCATACACCCTTCTGCGATCAGTCTCCTCGAGAAGCTTAACCCTAAGTGGTGTCTTTACTGTAAGAGCCTGTGACATGCCCGACATGCTTTCGAGTGTTGATACAAGCACAACCTTCCCGAATTCTTCCATCACCTCCATAAGTGTCTTAAGACCTGAGGCATATAGTCCATCATCGTTTGTCAGCAGGATAAGCCTGTCGTTCTGTTCGATAGTCATAAATTTTGTTGTTTAAGGTACAAAGATAGAGAAATCCCCTTTCGCTGAGATAAATTGTTTACTTTTGCAATCTTGATATTTTATTTAAAAGTTTATATGAAGATTTCATACAACTGGATAAAAGATTACCTTAAAATAGATCTTGATCCTCATCAGCTCTCTTCCCTTCTGACAGGCATTGGCCTGGAGGTTGAAGGAATGGAAGAATGGGAATCTGTTAAGGGTGGCATGAAAGGAGTTGTTGTCGGAGAGGTTCTTACCTGTAGAAAGCATCCTGATGCAGATAAGCTCTCCGTAACCACCGTTGATATCGGGACAGGAGAACCCCTGCAGATTGTGTGCGGCGCACCCAATGTGGCTGCAGGCCAGAAAGTAGCTGTTGCCACAGTTGGTTCAATGGTATTCAGCGGAGATGAAACGTTCACCATAAAGAAATCCAAAATAAGGGGAGAATTATCCGAAGGCATGATCTGCGCCGAAGATGAGCTTGGCCTGGGGACAGATCATCAGGGGATAATTGTGCTTAACGGAAATGCTGTTCCCGGGACGCCTGCGGCTGAATATTTCGGAATTGAACATGACACGGTTTTTGAAATAGGCCTTACACCAAACAGGATAGACAGCGGATCGCACTTTGGTGTGGCAAGGGATGTTGCTGCATATCTGAGCCTTAACCACGGCAAGGATTTCAAGGCAGAAAAACCTTCACTCGAGAATTTTAAAATTGACGATAGAAGCAATGTTCTCGAAGTAATCGTTGAGAACACTGCGGCCTGCCCCAGATACTCAGGCATCACCATAAGCGATGTGAAAATTGCTGAATCACCGGAATGGCTGAAAAACAGGCTTAAAGCAATCGGACTTAATCCGATCAGCAATGTGGTGGATATCACCAACTTTGTCCAGCATGAAATAGGCCAGCCGCTGCATGCCTTTGATGCAGACAGGATAACCGGCAGGAAAGTCATAGTCAGGAACCTGCCCGATAAAAGCAAGTTTGTCACCCTTGATGAAACTGAAAGAAGCCTTTCCTCACGCGACCTTATGATATGCAATACTGAAGAAGGCATGTGTATCGCAGGAGTGTTCGGAGGCATAAAATCGGGAGTGACAAATTCAACAAAGAACATATTTCTTGAAAGCGCGCATTTCAATCCGGTCTCCATAAGGAAAACATCCAAAAGACACGGACTTCAAACAGATGCGTCTTTCAGATTCGAAAGGGGCACCGATCCGAATATCACCATCTGGGCACTTAAAAGGGCCGCAATGCTGATGAAGGAGATTGCAGGAGGCAGGATAAGCTCGGATATTATCGATATATATCCTGAGCCTGTTGAAAATGAAAAGGTCGCGATAAGTTATCATAATGTCGACAGGCTTATCGGAAAACATATAGATAAAGAGACTGTCAGGAAGATATTGGGATTGCTGGATATTTTAATTCTGAAGGAAGACAGTGACGCGTTGCTTCTGGAGATCCCCGCCTACAGGGTGGATGTAAAGCAGGAGGCCGATGTCATCGAAGAAATTCTGAGGATCTATGGTTATAATAATGTAGAGATCAGCGATCATGTCAATTCGACACTTAATTATGTCGGTAAACCCGACAAAGAAAACGTTGTGAATATCATTTCTGACCTCCTTTCGGCAAACGGTTTTGCAGAGATAATGTGTAATTCACTTGTTCCGGCAGCATGGTTCGAAAATAATGATGACTTCAGTTCCGGACAGCTTGTGATGCTTGCCAACCCTTTGAGTTCCGATCTGAATGCCATGCGGCAGTCTCTTCTTTTCGGAGGGCTCAGCTCAATTAAATGGAATATCAACAGGCAATGCCGCGATCTCAGGCTTTATGAATTCGGCAATTGTTATTTCAGGATCTCTGCAGAAAAGAAGGTTCCCGAGGTGAACGATTACAGTGAAAGGTACTTCCTCGATCTTTTCATGACGGGAAAACCTTCAAAGGAGAACTGGAACAACAAGGCTGGTCAGACCGACTTTTACCATATCAAATCTGCCACGGAGATGATCTTTGCCCGGCTCGGTATAAGCACATCTGCCCTGATGAACGGAGAGAGCACAAAAAAATATTTTGCCGAATCGGTTACATACCTTCACAATAATCATCTTATCGCGGAAACCGGAAGGATATCCAGAAGCTATCTTGCAAAATTCGACATTGACCAGGATGTTTTTTACAGCCACATCGACTGGGATCATGTGCTAAAAATGATCAGTGGCAATTCCATTTCATACAGGGAGCTTCCGAAATTCCCGTCAGTAAGACGCGATCTTGCACTCCTTTTAGATAAGAATGTAAAATTCGGCCAGATAAGGGAAATCGCGTTCAGGATCGAAAAGAATGTACTTCGCGAAGTCGGGCTGTTCGACGTGTACGAGAATGAAAGCCTTGGGCATGACAAAAAATCATATGCAGTTTATTTCATTCTCCGTGACGACCAGAGAACGATGACCGACAAAAATATTGACAGGGTGATGAATAATCTGATCAGAGCATTCGAAACAGAACTGAATGCGAAGATCAGAAAGTAATATAAAAGAGCCTTTTTCCAATCCTCATCGCGGCTTTACCATATGAACAGATTTGTCAGAAAAGCAGGCGATTACTTTTCACTTGTCAGGTTCAGCCATACTGTATTTGCAATGCCCTTTGCACTGATAGGATTTTCACTTGCAGTGACTAAAACTGAAAATGCATTCAGTATCAGGCTGTTGTTACTTATCATACTGTGCATGATCTTTGCAAGAAATGCTGCAATGGGATTCAACCGGTTGGCCGACAGGAAATTTGACGCTTTAAATCCGAGAACAAAAGAAAGAGAGATACCATCGGGAAAAATCGGCACGGGCTCTGCTGCCGTGTTTGTAATAGTCAATGCTCTGCTGTTTGTGATAACGACTGCCTTTATTAATAATCTCACTCTCATCCTTTCACCTGTTGCACTTGCCGTAATACTCGGTTACAGCCTTACAAAACGGTTCACGAGTCTTTGCCATTTCATACTGGGTCTTGGATTAAGCCTTGCTCCAATTGGTGCATATATATCGGTAACTGGCAGGTTTGATCTTTTGCCATTGGTGTATTCATTTATGGTTCTCACCTGGTCGACAGGTTTTGATATAATTTATGCCCTTCAGGATGATAAATTTGACAGGGATAACAATTTGCATTCAATTCCATCTTCGTCAGGAAGGAAAAAAGCCCTTGCCATTTCTGTCGCGGTACATTTACTGACATTTTCGCTTATTATAATTGCCGGGATCTATGGACACGGCAATCTTCTCTACTGGACCGGGGCCGCACTATTTACAGCATTGCTGATCTGGCAGCACCTGATTGTCACGCCTGACGACCTCAGCAGGGTAACGGTCGCCTTTCAGACCACCAATGGCATTGCCAGCGTTTTCTACGCTGCATTTGTTATTCTTGACATGGTGATCTTTTAGATTTCTTTTCCTGATGTTTTTTTTGTTTCTTGGTACCTGAAAACTTGTTTCCTGATGGCTCAGATAATTATAAAAGAAGTTCTCACAAGAAGAGATCTTCGCGAATTTATTTACCTTCCCGCCAGAGTACATGAGAATGATCCCTGCTGGCTGCCTCCGATCTACAATGATGAATGGCTTCTCTTCAACAGGAAAAAGAACAGATCCTACAAATATGCTGATGCCGTATTCTATCTCGCCTGTAAGGATAACAAGGTTGTTGGAAGGATAATGGGCCTTGTCAACAACAGGTACAATTCAATAAAAAAGGAAAGGAACGGCAGGTTCTGTTTCATGGAAGCCATCAATGACATTGAGGTTGTTCGTGCACTTCTTGATAAAGTCGAACAATGGGTAAAAGACAAAGGAATGGTTAAAATCGTAGGACCCCTGGGATTTTCAGACAAGGATCCTCAGGGATTTCAAATTGAAGGATTTGAATATCCCTATCTCTTTACTGCCGCCACAAACTCGCAATACCTGCCTGCAATGATGGAATCGCTGGGCTATTACAAGGAGGTTGATCTCGTGAATTACAACATTCCCATGCCCGATCCGGTACCGTCACTTTATCTGAAAGCTTTTGACAGGTTTTCGAAGAGTGGTGAATTCAAAATAATTGAATTCCGTTCAAAGAAGGAAATTAAGCCTTTTATAATACCCATACTCGAGCTGATGAACCAGACCTTTAGCGACATCTATGGTTTTGTTCCCCTCAATGACCCTGAGAAACAGGAATTTGCCAGCAGGTATCTACCCATACTCGATCCCGAGTTTGTCAAGGTTGTCAGCAGAGGTGATCAGTATGTCGGCTTTGTCGTTGCCCTTCCCGACCTTTCAAAAGGAATTATTGCAGCAAAGGGAAAACTATTCCCATTCGGCCTTTTCAGGATACTGAGCGCCATGAAAAAATCGAAGAAGCTGATGCTTATGCTCGGGGGAATAAGAAAGGATTGCCGTGGACAAGGAATCGATGTGCTTATGGCTATTAAAATGCTTGAATCGGCCAGAAAAAGGCAAATGACACTCATCGACAGCCATCTCATTCTCGAGAACAATTTGAGGATGAGAGCTGAATGCGACAGGCTCGATGGTAAAATAGTAAAGCGGTTCAGGATATATCAGAAACAGCTCTAGAACCTGAACACAAACGACAGCCCCAGGAGTTCCTTGAACTGAACCCTTGCTGTTTTCTTTTGCAGACCGTCGGGCCCGATTACCGGATTCTTTTCCTTATCCAGAACCACAGTTTTGGTGTCGTCATCAAAAATAAGATGGGTGTTTAGTCTTAATTCAGTGAACCAGTTCAGGCGGGCCTGAAGGATCATCTCCCAGTCGACATCAATATTCAGCGGGTTGTTGATATAATTTGTAAAGAGCTGCAACCTGTTTGTGACCGACACTGTTTTCAAAGGCTTGAACTCATTTGATATCAGGAAACTTGCCCCGGGCTCATGCTTTGATCTCCTGTCTTTGGCTATACCATATTTCACCTGATCAATATGAGCGGTATCCGAAACATACGTGAGCTTGTAGGAAAACGGCGAGAAGTTTATGGAGGTCACTTTGTTTGGCTTGTAATCAAGCCCGATACCAAGAGTGAGTATTGCAGGGTTGACAAATTTGGAAACAAGTATTGAAGTATCCCGGTCAGTGCCGTTGAGCTTATATTTGGAATAATTATAGCCTTTCCCAATCTGGGTTTTGAACAGCATTATGCCGCTGAAATCAAATTTCCCGAAAGCCTTATGGTTTATTTTGGAGTTGGTCTCCAGCAGATCAACGTTCTTCCTTAACTTTTCATCCCCTGATTTTATCAAACCATATTTCAGCCTGACAAAATTATTTGACGACAAAAGCATCGGTTTATTATTATAATCGGCATACCACGTAACATCGAGTGTGGTTGAAATATTGCTTTCGCCTCCCTTTACCCAGTTTGAAAGCATACCCTGGTTGAGCGTAAATGAAGTTTCGGTGCGGTCGGTCCAATACTTCGACTTGGTTATTATTTTCCCGATCTTGACAAGGTTCTTGTTATCCTGTGGCTCATAGTTTATGCTTGCCTGTGAAACATTTTCCTGCCTCATAGGCCGCCTGAAATTTACTCCATGTTCAAGATAAAGGCTTATCGTGTCCCTCTTCGGATTTCCTATCCAGACTGTCACAGAGTCGTTGAGATCATTCTTAAGCCAGAAACGTGTCATCTGATCCGACGTGGAATTCAGCCAGATTGAATATGTCCTGTTGGTGGTACCGGTGAACGTCAGAAGACTCGAATCACGGGCCTCAAGATAATCAAGGAGTACTCCTATGGCAGATCTGATTGAATCATTGCTAATGAGAAAGGCCGGCTGAATTGAGTCTGAAGGGATGTTTTTTATAAGATTTTCAGCCTTTGCTGCTGTATCGGGCGGTATCGAAGCAGAAACCGGCACCTCAATATTTTGCTTTATGCCTGGTGGTGTAATCGTATCCGTAATGAATTTTTCAAGGATCTTTCTGGTTGAATCATAAGGAGGATTGGAAGCTTCAAGAATCAGGTGCCTGATGGCTGAACTGATTTGTTTGTCGCCATTACCCGATACCCTTGTCTGAAAGTTGTTCTTCAGATAGTCAATTGCCTGTTTACGCGTCATTATTATCTGCTTGCCCGTGAGAGTGTCCCTGTTGTTTAGCAGGGCAGCCAAAACAGAATCGCCGGCAGCGTATGCTGTATCGACCTCATTACCTGTGATTTGTCCAAAAACCTGAAAACCTGATAAAAAGAAACAAAGAATGAGTAGAAATTTTCCTCTCATAATCATCCAATTTTTATTTGCTGCGATATTGCATAAATATAACTCATAACGTTAAATTTCCTGCTGACATATAAAATTTAACATTTTTTATTAATTATGCACCGGAAATATTTTTTGTTGCCCTGCTGGCTTAATTTTGCCGGCGACATAAAATATTTGAGAATTCCATGCCGGTTTAACGGTCATACTAAATGGAAAACAGGTAAATTGCTAAATAAGATGATAAGATGATAATTTTTTACTTCAGATAATAACCCGACCAGATATGATAAAATCAATGACCGGCTATGGTAAAGCCATTGCTGAAACCCAGCAGAAGAAAATCACGATCGAAATAAAATCCCTGAACTCTAAGCAGCTTGACCTTAATACAAAGCTTCCATGGCTTTACAAGGAGAAAGAACCCGAAATCAGGAATATCATAAGCCAGAAACTCGACAGGGGAAAGATAGATCTTTCAATTTATTTCGATATCCTTGAGGACGAAGGCATTCCGATCATAAACAAAGCCATAGTCAGGAACTATTACAACCAGCTCAGGGAAATCGCATCAGAGCTGAGCCTGAACATAGACGACCAGATCCTTTCAGTAATCATGAAACTTCCTGATGCACTGAAAACTGAAAAGCCAGAGCTCCCTGATTCGGAATGGGAAATTGTTAAATCACAGCTTCTGGAATCGATAAACGCGCTTGATATTTACAGGATTGAAGAAGGCAAATCCATTGAAGCCGATCTCAGAAAACGTATTGGCGGGATCCTTGAATCGTTAAGGGTAATTGAAACTTTCGAGCCCGGAAGGATAGAAAGAGTAAGGGAAAAACTTCTTTCGATACTTAAGGAAAACAACGGGACCGAAAACCTTGACAAGAACCGCTTTGAACAGGAACTTATTTTCTACCTCGAGAAATATGATATCAACGAGGAAAAGGTAAGGCTGCTCAAGCATTGTGAATATTTCAACGAGACCATCGATTCACCATCGCCCAATGGTAAGGTCCTTAGCTTTATAGCACAGGAAATCGGCCGTGAGATCAACACAATAGGGTCAAAGGCAAACGACGCTTCCATACAGAAACTGGTTGTAATGATGAAAGATGAACTGGAAAAAATTAAGGAGCAGACTAATAACATTCTTTAATCAGGATCTTGGCACTATTGCAATATGGAAGGTAAACTTGTGATAATATCTGCCCCGTCGGGAGCAGGGAAAACAACTATTGTAAGGCATCTGCTCCGGAATGACGACAGGCTGGAGTTTTCGATTTCGGCTACAACAAGGAAGCCAAGGATAACCGAAACAAACGGCATCGAATATTACTTCATGACAGTTGAGGAATTCAGAAAAAAGATTCGGAACGACAGCTTCGTTGAATGGGAAGAGGTTTATAAGGATCATTACTACGGGACGCTGAAGAGCGAAATTGAAAGAATCTGGTCTGCCGGAAGAGCGGCTCTTTTCGATGTGGATGTAAAGGGAGGAATAAATCTTAAAAAGATCTTTTCAGGTCAGGCTGTTTCAATTTTCATAATGCCCCCGTCAGTTGAAGAACTTGAAAAACGGCTCAATACAAGGGCAACAGATAGTCCCGAAAAAATCAGGATGAGGGTTGAAAAGGCAAAGGAAGAAATAAAGCTGGCGGAAAGATTTGATTACATTGTTGTAAATGACATCCTGGAAAAAGCACAGGATGAGACTCTACGGATTGTCAACGATTTCCTTGTTTCCTGAAAACACATGGCCAGTTCATGCTTAATCAATGAAATTCCGGAAAAAAGAAAAATAAAACATGGTAAAAATCGGTCTCTTCTTTGGATCATTTAATCCGATACATATCGGACATATGGCAATTGCAGGATATATGAAAGAGTTCACCGACCTCGATGAAGTCTGGTTCGTTGTCAGCCCTCTAAATCCCCTGAAAAAGAAGGAGACACTTCTTGCCGACCGCCATCGGCTTTATCTCGTTGAACTCGCCACAGGCGATAACGATGCCATCAGACCATCGGATATTGAATTCGGGCATAAGGCGCCGTCATATACAGTAGATACAATGGCAAGGCTGACGGAAAAATACCCTAATCATAAATTTGTCCTTGTTATGGGCGAGGACAACCTTTATACTCTGCATAAATGGAAAAACGCGGTGGAGCTTGTAAGCCGTTTCCCTATATATGTTTATCCGCGGCCGAATATTGTTAAAAAGGAGAATCCCCAACTTGATGAGATCCTGTCCAGGGCCTCCGTCAGAGTGGTTAAGGCTCCCCTTATGGAGATATCCGGAACCTTCATCAGAAACGGTATCAGCAAAGGGAAAAACATGTCGTACTTTCTGCATCCGGCGGTCTGGAAATATATTGAGGAAATGCATTTCTACGAAAAGTAGGAATATTTCATGATGTTCCAGGAAACTGAGAATTCAGCCCGAAAAGTCGCAGAACTGAAACAAACCCGGTAAAGCAGCTGGCTTAGGAGCAAGGCTTTAGCTTGTCAGTTATTTGACCTTGTTTGCTTTGCGGTTATATGTGACCTGCTTTTGGAACAGTCGCGTAACTTATACCCTGTGAATCTCTTTAATAATTTCCGCCCCTCTTTTTAAAGCCATTTCATTTTCAGGAATCAGCTTATAATATCTTTCAGGAAGGGATTTCTTAAGTCCTTTGACAACATTCTCAATGCTCAGAACAGGTTTCACCTTCAGGAAGCCTCCCAGGACAATCATATTGAAAGTCTTCAGGCTGTTCATCTTAGAAGCTTCCGCCGCGGCTTCGATTCTGTAAACCGATATATCCTTCCGTTCAGGATGCCTCGTGATCCCGTTCCCATCATATATCAGGACCCCGCCAGGTTTTATTGCCGGTTCAAATTTGTCGAGCGATTGCTGGTTAAGGATTATCCCGGTGTCGAAATGCCTTATTATTGGTGATGAGATCCTTTCGTTGCTGAGGATCACGATGACATTTGCAGTCCCGCCCCTCATCTCAGGGCCGTATGAGGGCATCCAGCTGACTTCCATATCCTGCATGACGCCCGAATAAGCCATAATCTTGCCCATCGACAGCACTCCCTGTCCGCCGAATCCTGCTATGATGATTTCTTCAGTCATTTTTTTCAGTTTTAGATTGTTGGTCAGATGCCTCAGCTGGTGTTTTCAGATCTCCGAGAGGATAAAACTGGAACATGTTTTCTTCCATCCACGTGTTTGCCCGGGGCGGGGTCATTTTCCAGCCTGACGGACAGTTGGAAACGATTTCCACAAAACACGTTCCTCTGTTAAGCTTCTGATACTGAATTGCCTTTCTCAAAGCTTTTTTGGTCTTTCTGACATTTGCCGGAGTATGGACGCTTTGTCTTGTCACATAATACGTACCGGGCAATGCAGCTACCAGGTCGGTAATTTTTATAGGGTTGCCCATTGATCTGACATCCCTGCCAAAAGGTGATGTGGATGATTTCATCCCGGGGAGCGTTGTGGGAGCCATTTGTCCTCCGGTCATTCCATAAATCCCGTTATTGATGAAGATAATAAGTATATTCTCTCCCCTGTTGCAGGAGTGTATTGTTTCGGCAGTACCAATTGCGGCCAGATCGCCATCTCCCTGGTATGTAAATACAAATTTACCTGGCAACAGTCTCTTTATTGCTGTTGCCACAGCAGGCGCCCTTCCATGGGCGGCCTCCTGCCAGTCGATATCAATATAATTGTAAAGAAAGACAGAGCATCCTACGGGTGAAACTCCGATGGCATCCTCCTGAAGGCCTTCTTCCTCGATCAGCTCAGCCAGTATCCGGTGTGCAGTACTGTGTCCGCAACCCGGGCAGTAATGCATGATCTCATCGGTCAGTATATTCGATTTCCTGTAAGCCAGATTTTCCGGCTTAATGATTTCCTTTATTCCGGTAACTTCTTTCATAGCTCAGAGTTCGGTTATTAATTTTTTGAGATTTTCAACCACTTCATCAGGTGTAGGTATGATACCTCCTATTCTTCCATAATAATGTACCGGAACCTTGCCGTTAACAGCGAGCCTTACATCCTCTACCATCTGCCCGGCACTCATCTCGACTGTTAGGATAAGCTTTGTCTTGCCTGCCAGCCTGTTAATTGGATCAGAAGGAAACGGAAAGAGTGTGACAGGTCTTAAGAGCCCTGCCCTTATTCCCTGTTCACGGGCAAGCTCGACCGATTTCTGACAAACTCTGGCAGATGTCCCGTAAGCTACAAGAAGATAATCGGCATCATCACAACGAAACTCCTCATACCTGACCTCATTTTTCCTTATAGCATTGTATTTGTCGACAAGCTTCAGATTGAATATTTCCTGGCGGTTCGGATCCAGCTCAAGTGAAGTGATTATATTCCTTTTTCTTGTCGTGGTCTTACCTGTTGTTGCCCACTCCGGTGAGGTCTTTGATCTTTCTTTCTGAGGACCCAGCCATACTTTTTCCATCATCTGGCCAATGGCTCCGTCGGAAAGTATCATAACAGGGTTCCTGTATTTGAATGCCAGATCGAATCCAAGTTCGACAAAGTCGGCCATTTCCTGAACGGATGCAGGTGCAAGGACAATCAGGTGGTAATCGCCGTGACCCCCGCCCTTTACCGCCTGAAAATAGTCAGACTGTGATGGCTGTATGGTCCCGAGTCCCGGTCCTCCCCTTGCAACATTGACAATAAGGCAGGGAAGTTCGGCGCCTGCGATATATGATAATCCCTCCTGCATGAGGCTTATTCCGGGTGATGACGACGTAGTCATTACCTTTTTTCCGCAGCCGGCACCGCCGTAAACCATGTTTATGGCTGCCAGCTCACTTTCAGCCTGAAGCACAACCATGCCTGTCCTCCGGTATGGATCTGCTTCCATAAGATATTCTATAATTTCACTCTGAGGGGTGATCGGGTATCCGAAATAGCCGTCAGCCCCGGCTCTTATTGCTGCTTCTGCAACAGCTTCGTTCCCCTTCATTAATCTAAGTTCCCTTTCCATTTGCAGGCTATATTTTTGTTTTATAAACAGTTATTACACCGTCGGGGCAAACAATTGCACAGCTTGCACATCCTATGCACAGATCAGGAAAGGCGGGATATGCATAATTATATCCCCTGCCGTTTACTTCCTTTGCCATTGCAATCGTCCCTGTGGGGCATGAAACCATACAGATTTCGCAACCTTTGCATCTGTCAATATTTACAACGATACTTCCTTTTATTTTTGCCATATCGGATTGATTTATTACTTACCTGTGCGGGTGATCCTTGTTGAAACACTTCAACCTGTATTCGAGATTCGGGAAAAGCGATACCGGGACCTCAGATACACAGGCACGCAAACCGTCGTTCCTGTCACTGCCGGTCGTATCGAGTGTTATTGCGCTTATCCCGTAACGTAAAAGAGAATTTATCAGTTCGGATGCAGTCAGGCCCGGATAGGAAACGGTAAAATAGAAACCGTCGGCAATTGGCTCCTCAAGGTCATTCGGATATGTAATGAAAAAACCATTCTCCGTGAACATTTTTTTCATGATTTTTGCCTTTCTGCCATATTCAATAACATCATCCCTGTACCTGTATTTCCCGTCGTTGACCGCCTTAAGCAGGGCAGCAAGGCCATATTGAACCGAATGCGCCACTCCGGCCGAAATCCCGTATAAGGCGCCGAAAATTGCGGAATGCCCGAATTTGTCGGATGAATAATATCTGAGCAGGTCAGGATATGTCCTGTTGAAAAGATGATCAGAGATAGCCATTATTGCTATCCGCTGGCCCGCGTAGCTGAAGATTTTCGAACTTGAAACAAGCAATATATAATCGTCAGTGTAATTGGCGACCGTTGGCTGGTAGGGCGGCTGACCCGGATTTGAGTAATCTTTCCTGAAATCCATCCCGAAATATGCAAGATCTTCAATAACTATAACATCATATTTCTTACATAGTTCGCCTATCGTGGTAAGCTCTTCTTCTTTAAGGCATATCCAGGTTGGATTGTTGGGATTGGAAAACAGCAGTGAGGAGACTTTTCCTGTTTCAAGATACGATTCGAGTTTTGGCCTCAGTTTCTTTCCCCTGTAATTATAGACATCAAATGAGAGATAATCATGCCCCAACATTTTAACCTGTTGTTTCTGAACAGGGAAACCCGGATCGATGAAAAGAGAACCCTCTTTGTTCCTGTCGTTTCTGTTGGCAACAAGAAAACAAATCATCGATCCCATCATTGATCCCACAGTTGGTATACACCCTGAAGGACTGATATTTATGTTGAGGAAAAGTTTTATGAACCTTGAAGCTTCTTCTTTCAGGATCTTAAGCCCCGATATCTCGGGATAAATTGACGCCACCCCGTTATGAAGGGCCTCAATTTCAGCTTCAATACCGATTGAAGGAGCAGGAAGGCCGGGGACACCCATTTCCATTCTTACAAACGGGATCCCTGTTTTGTGTTCAATTCTGTTGACCAGTGCTACTATCTCACGTATTGACGCATCTCCGGGATTTTTGATCCCGGTTTCTTCCTTTGCCGACTCTATTATACTTTCGGATATAGGTATGTTTTCCATGATCTGTTTAAAATTTCCTTTTGTCTATTACACGTTTTGATTTCCCCTCGCTTCTCTCAATCATTTTGGGTTCAACAAGTGTAACCTTTATACTCAGACCGAGTGCACTCTCAAGTGTATCCCTGAGCTTTTTGCTCAGAGATTCAAGCTGACTGATTTTGTCAAGGAAGAATGCCTCGTCAACTTCAACTTTCAGTTCAAGGGTGTCGAGGTTGTTCACCCTGTCGACAATCAGAAGATAATGGGGTTTGATGCCACTCATGTCGAGAAGGACTGTTTCAACCTGTGACGGGAACAGATTGACTCCCCTGATTATCAGCATATCATCGCTTCTTCCGAGACATTTGCTCATCCTCACAAGTGTTCTGCCGCATTTGCATTTTTCCCTTGTCAGCCGGGTCAGGTCACGTGTCCTGTATCTGATAAGGGGCAATCCCTCCTTGGTAAGTGTGGTGAAGACCAATTCACCCATTGATCCTTCAGGCAATACCTCGAGGGTTTCAGGATCAATTATCTCAGGGTAAAAATGATCTTCATTTATATGGAGTCCTTCCTGGCACAGGCATTCACTTGCGACTCCCGGTCCTATCACTTCACTTAAACCGTAGATATCAATAGCTTTGATCATGAGCTTTTCTTCTATTTCGCGGCGCATGTTCTCGGTCCACGGTTCAGCCCCGAAAACACCTGCTTTTAGCTTGAATTCATCCCTGCTGATGCCGCTTTCCTGTATTGCCTCGGCAAGGAACAACGCATATGACGGGGTGCAGGCAAGAACTGTGCTTCCAAAGTCACGCATAAGTTCAATCTGCCTCATTGTGTTACCTCCTGATATCGGGATAACTGAAGCTCCGATCTTCTCTCCTCCATAATGCAGCCCCAGACCACCCGTGAATAATCCGTATCCATAGGCTATCTGGATAAAGTCGTTGCGGTTTGCTCCTGCCGCTGTAAGGGTCCTTGCCATTACCTCCGACCATGTCGAAATATCGTTCCTTGTATATCCGACAACTGTCGATTTTCCCGTTGTTCCTGACGAAGCATGTATTCTTACTATCTCGCTCATGGGAACAGCAAAAAGACCAAACGGATAGTTGTCACGAAGATCCTGTTTTACAGTGAAAGGAAGTATGCTCAAATCGTCGATGGAATGGATCTTTTCGGGACCCAGTCCCCGTTCCTGCATTTTATGCCTGTAATACGGCACATTGAAATAAACTCTTTCGACAGTCTCAATAAGTCTCCCGCTCTGAACCCTCCTGAGCTCATCCCGATCCATACATTCAAAATGTCTGTTCCAGATTTCCATAATAATTTGTTGTTCTAATTAGTTCCGACACCGGTCTTCAGTCTTCAACCCTCCATCATATCTTATAAAGCTCACTGGCATTCAGCAGGTCCATTTCATGATCCTTTAATGCTTTGATGGCATCGTCATTATTGCTGCACCTGAGGATGATTATCGATTTTGAGCCGCGCGAGAACGCATAGGTATACTCAACGCTTATATCCAGATCGGATAGCACCTTAAGCACCTTTGCATAGTATTTTGCTTCATTCGGCGCCATAACTGAAATAACTTCCGACAGGTTCACAGTAAAAAGATGCTGTTTCAGTATCGATTTTGCCTTTTCAGGATCTGAAACAATAAGTCTGAGTATGCCAAACTCTGAAGTGTCTGCAACAGTGAGAGCCGTGATCTTTATGTTTTCTTTTCCGAGAACCTCAAGCACCTCGGTGAGCCGTCCCGATTTGTTTTCAAGAAAAATTGAAAGCTGTGGAATTATCATATCTTAAATCTTAAGTTTTTTCTGATTCATCAAATTCCTGTCATAATACCCTTAAATGTGCAAAAAGCCTGACTAACATAGGAAAAATTATCCGACATTTTCCCAAAAAACGTGTTTATCACTTTTCAATCCTTATCCTGGCATCGACAACAGTAATGTTTTTCTGACTGCCTATCAGCGGATTAAGATCCATTTCCTTAATCTCAGTCGCAAATCTGAGCAGACTTGACAGACGAACAATTATTTCGGCAAATCCGGCTTCATTTATACCCGGTTTGCCGCGTGCACCTTTAATAATCTTATAAGCCCTAAGGCTCCTTATCATCGATTCTGCTTCACTGAATGTGAGCGGCGCGAGTCCGGATGAGACATCACCGAGTACTTCAACAAAAATACCTCCAAGTCCGCAAAGAATGATATGTCCGAACCGTGGCTCATATTTGGCTCCTATGAACAGTTCAGTACCTGAAAGCATCTCCTGTACCATAACGCCTGTCACTCCTTCAATGTTTTTCATGCGGTTGAACTCAGCTTCGAGGTGTTTTTGTGATTTTATGTTAAGAGTTACACCTCCTACATCTGATTTATGAACGGGGCCGACAACCTTAAGAGCCACGGGGTACCCTATTTCTTCAGCAAGAGCAATTATTCCCTTACCTGAAGTTGCAACGGCTTCCCTGACAACAGGTATATGTGCTGCCGCAAGAAGCCTTTGTATCGACGATGGTTCGAGATATCCGCTCCCTGCATTGTCGATGATCTGGCGGATCTGAGGCACATCCACATCTTCAAGGAATATTTTCTCTTCTGCCGGGAAAGGGGTGTTTGCTATTCTTGTCAGAGCCCTTCCGAGCACGACCTCATCCGGAAAATTCACATTCCCCTTGTTCATGAAGTTCTCAAGTTCCATGAAAGAACTTGATATTGAAGGAAGTATCGGATACAGAGGTTTGTTGCATTCTTTTATTTTCCTGTGAAGAAGTTCATATACTTCAGTCATGTCATTCAGGCCGTTATTTCCAAAAATAACACTCATGCCATCAATCGCTGGCAACTGCTTGTCGACATATTCAATTATTCTGTCAAGCTGGTCGACGGTTGCAGTTGCTATCATATCAATGGGATTCACTGCAGAAGCTCCGGGATTCATCATAGCCAGTATCTGGTTCTGGTCTTCGGCTTCAAGTTTTGGAATATTCATTCCGCCCGACGATAAGGCATCTGTCAGCATTACTGCCGGACCGCCAGCATGGGTAATAATTGCTATATTTCTGCCTTTCAGAGGTTTATGCATGAATACCGACGCCACTGTCGTAAGTTCCTCGCGTCCAGAGCATCTTACAATACCGGCTTTGCGGAACAGGGCTTCAACGGCTGAATCGGATGATGCCATTGCTCCGGTATGTGAAGAGGCTGCACGGCTTCCGGCCTCCGTGGTCCCCGCTTTTATTGCTGCTATCCTGCATCCCTTCCGTATTAATGATGAAGCATGGTGCAAAAGCTTATCCGGGTTTGGGATCGTTTCAACATAAATCAGCTTTATCGGTGTACTTTCTCCCGGGACATAATTCAGATCCCAGTATTCCAGTACCTCCTCCACTCCCGTTTGCGCACTGTTTCCTACTGAAAAGACACTTGAAAAGCTGAGACCTTTCGGAAGGGCTGATTCAATTATGAACAAAGCCGTTGCACCCGATCCGGATACGAAATCGCATCCTTTGTCGCTGAGTTTAGGCACAGGGGTCGTAAATACACCATGGTAGGTCTTTGTGACTACGCCTATACAGTTGGGACCAATCAGGCATCCACCCGATTTTTCTATAAGATCCGCGATCTCCTTTTCAAGCTTGCGGCCTTCCTCTCCTGCTTCACTGAAACCGGCCGAGATTACAATAAAAGCTGATGTCCCCTTTTCCAAAACAAGAACTTTGACGATATCATAACAATATCTGGAAGGAACAGCTATTATCGCCAGATCAACCGGAGGGATATCCCTGATATCCCTGTAGGATTTTACTCCCTGAACAATATCCTGTTTTGGATTAACCACAAAAAGGTCGCCGGGAAATTTTCCGTCGATGATGTTCTTCAGGATTTTACCGCCGGGTTTTAAAAGATCGTCTGATCCTCCAACAACCACGATACCGGAAGGATTTATTAGTTTGTCATTTATCATAGCTATTTGCCAGGCTTGTAATTAATTTTATTAACCGGATGATCTGAAGAAAGAAAATCAGAGACCTGCAAACCTTTTCAGAAAACCCACATTGTTAGCTACTGCAAATAAATAAATTTCTGATATATAACAAATTACAAACATAATCCATTCTATTGTCGTGAAGGCAATATACAAAAAATAAATCCTATAAAACAAAAGAGCTGTCATCTTAATATGTACTCCTTATAATTTGTTAATATCGCTATTTTTGTATAAAGCAGTGCAATAACCTCCTGCCGGTCAGAAATCTGACTTCAGGTGGTTGAAAATTATCACATTTATGAAAAAATTGCTGAAATCAATCACTACCAAACGGAAAATATGTAAACCAAAGACGAGATCCTTCTCTTCACCTCGTTTCTCCCGGAATCTCATCCTCTTAGTCGGGCACCAGTGAATATTATAAGTCAAATTCCATAACCTCTTAACCAATGAAAAAGACCATACTCATAAACATCCTGCTTACATTGTCGCTGTTCTCGTTTTCACAGGTCACTTCTGATTATTATCTGCCGGAGAACATAACATACAATTCAGACATTCCGACTCCATTTCAGTTCTTCGGCCACGAACCGGGTGAATGGCATCTGACACATGACAAACTTTATTTCTACATGCTTGAGCTGGCAAAGGTATCAGAAAGGGCAGTATGGGAGGAATATGGACGAAGTTATGAAAACCGTCCACTCGGGCAGCTGATTATAAGTTCGCCCGAGAATATCAGGGATCTCGAGAAATTACGTCTGGAGCATGTTGCGCTTTGCGACCCTTCGGTATCGGACAAGGCCGACATCTCCGGAATGCCTTTGTTCGTCAAACTAGGCTACGGGATCCATGGTAATGAATCGAGTGCGCAGAATGCTTCAGCTCTTGTCGTCTATTATCTGGTGGCCGGACAGGGAAAAGAGGTTGACGAAATATTAAGGAACACCATTGTTCTTATTGATCCGGCGCTCAACCCCGATGGAATGCAACGGCATTCAACATGGGTTAACTTCACCCGCAGCCTGAACAATAATCCTGATCCGGCCTCGTGGGAATTCAGCGAGACATGGCCCGGTGGCAGGACAAACCATTACTGGTTCGACCTTAACCGTGATTATATAATGCTGCAGCATCCCGAATCGAAAGGCAGGGTAAATGCCTTCCACAGGTGGAAACCAAATATTAACACTGATCATCATGAAACAGGGGCAAATGAGACATTCTTCTTTCAGCCGGGCGTACAGAGCCGCAATAATCCGCTCACACCAAAAGAAAACGGAATACTCACAGCTGAAATCGGCAAATATCATGAGAAATTCCTTGACGGGATCGGAAGCCTGTATTTCACGGAAGAGAGCTTCGATGACTTTTATGTGGGGAAAGGATCATCCTATCCCGACATCCATGGGTCGGTAGGCATCCTGTTTGAGCAGGCAGGAGTAAAAGGTCATCTCAGGGAAACGCCAGGAGGCATGTTATCGTTCCCTTTTGCCATCAGGAACCAGTTCACAGTATCTCTGTCAACCCTTGATGCAGGATTACATATGCGCGAAAAGCTCCTCGACAGCCAGAGAAGGTTTTACAAGGATGCACTAAAAGAATCAGCTGCTTTTCCGGTAAAAGCATATCTTTTCAGTGAACCATCCGATCGTGCAAGAGTCTCGGAATTCATAAGCATTCTCCTTCAGCACAGGATAAAAGTGTACAGGACAAAACGCGACATTACGAGAGACGGAATTCTCTATGATCAGGCCGACAGCTATATAGTGCCGCTCCGGCAGACTGAATACAGGTTCATAAGAAGTCTTTTTGAGACTGTTAAGGAATTCACAGACAGCATTTTTTATGATGTCTCAACCTGGGTCCTCCCTATGTCGTTCAACCTGAACTTTACAGCCATCACACAACAAAAAGATGCTGAAAGTCTCTGCGGCACTGAAATAACGGAGCCTCCCGCCGTGAAAGGATCTCTCGAATCGGATGATTCTCCTTATGCCTGCCTTTTTGAGTGGAAGGATTACTTTGCACCAAAAGCGCTATTCCTCCTTCAGAGCAAGGGAATAAAGGCCAGGGTGTCCACAGGTGGCTTTCTTTATGATGACGGGAATTTCAAAAAGGCTTTTGATCCGGGAACAATAGTGATTCCGTTCACAGGGCAGCCTGTTGAAGGAAAAGAACTCCGAAGACTCATTGAGTCTGTTGCAAAGGATTGTGGAATAACTATTTATGGTGTCAGGACCGGGCTCACACCTGAAGGCATAGATCTTGGCAGTAACAGGATCGTGGTCCTTGAAAGGCCTTCGGTCGCAATGATAGCAGGAGATGGAGCCAACAGCACGGATGCCGGTGAGATCTGGCACCTTCTCGACTACAGGTTCAAAATACCTGTTACACTGATTTCAGCCTCGCGGTTCAGTTCCGTTACGCTCGACCGGTATAATGTTATTATTATAACAGGATCTCCGGCGATTAACAGCACAGGGATAGAAAACCTTAAGGTCTGGAACAGCAGGGGAGGAACCATCATAGGGTTTGAAAGCGGAAACAACTGGCTGGCAAATAATAAGTTCGCCGATATAGATTTTGTTCCGGAACCTGCTGATAACAGGAAAGAAGGACAATACATCAACAGATCAGACGACAGGCAGGCAAAGCAGATCCCCGGATCAATATTTGAAACAAGGCTCGACCTTACACATCCTTTATGTTTTGGTTATACAAGAGACCTGCTTCCTGTTTTCAAGTCGACAACATCTGTAGCAAAAAACGACCAGAACATCTACTCAAATCCTGTAAAATATACGGAAAATCCGCTGTTAAGCGGTTACTGCACCCCTGCAAACATTGACAGGGTTAAGGGATCACCATTCGCAAGCGTTCATGGCACGCGGATAATATCGCTTTATGACAACACAAATTTCAGGGCTGCATGGTATGGTACGAATAAAATATTCCTAAATGCAATATTCTTCGCACAGATATTACGGTAAGAATGTACACAATGAAAGGTTTTAAATTAAATGAATTAATAATTTTCCCGCAACACTCTTGTTTTTTGAAATAAATTAAGCTAGGTTTGTCGTATGCTTAATAAAATAAACACCGACAATCATCTCGACGGCAATTATTATTACCGCGGGCGTGCATTGGTAAGTCTTAAAACAGGATAGTGAATATAACACACGATTATACAAAGGCTTACCGGAAATGGCAAGCCTTTTTTTTTCAAAAACAAATAATGGATATATGGAAAACACAGCGACTAACAGTAATGTTAAATTCTTTAATGGCAAGCAGATACCTCTTGAAATGCACAAGGTCAAAATAGTTCAGGCATTAAACCTTGTACCTGTGGAAAGACGGCTTGAAGCTATCAGAGAGGCGGGATTCAATTCTTTCCTTCTCGGGACGAAGGATATTTTTCTGGATATGCTTACCGACAGTGGCACTAATGCCCAGAGTGATTCGCAGGTATCGAAAATGTTTATTGCCGATGAGGCCTATGCCGGGTCACAGAGTTTTGAACGTTTTGAAAAGAGCGTTTTGAAGGTTTTCGGTAAGAAACTTGTATTGCCTGTTCATCAGGGCCGCGCTGCTGAAAACATGCTCGGCAAAGCTTTTATCAGGGAAGGTTCTGTAATTCCCACCAACTACCATTTCACGACAACGCTTGCGCATATTCAGCTGAACGGCGGAAAAGTTCTTGAACTGTATACCTCTGAAGCCATGAAAGTTAAAAGCTCCCATCCTTTTAAAGGAAACATGGATATTCAAAAACTTGAGGATGCCATCATTAATGCCGGACCTGAAAATGTGCCATTTATAAGGATGGAAGCCTCAACAAATCTTCTTGGCGGACAGCCATTCTCAATGGAAAACCTCAGGGAGGTCAGAAAGGTGGCTGATAAGTATGGTGTTATGATTGTTTTGGATGCGAGCCTTGTCGGTGAAAATGCTTATTTTATAAAACGAAGGGAAAATGGGTTTGAAAACAAGTCGCTTGAGGATATCCTGAAAGAGATGGGCAGCATGTGTGAAATAATTTATTTCTCGGGGCGAAAGGTGAGCTCATCACGCGGTGGGGCAATCTGCACAAACAACCAGGAAATATACGACAGGATAAAATTCCTGCTTCCTGTCTATGAAGGTTTTCTTACATACGGCGGCATTCCTATAAGGGAGATCGAATCAATGGCCGAGGGCCTTAAAGAGACTGTTGACGAAAACGTCGTCAGCCATTCACCGGCTTTCATTAATTACATGGTCAGGGAACTTGACAAGCTCGGGATACCGGTAGTTATGCCAGGAGGCGCCCTCGGGTGCCATATTGATGCAGGTCAGTTCCTCGATCATCTTCCACAGAATGAATATCCCGCAGGTGCCCTGATTTCTGCATTTTACATAGTATCGGGTGTAAGGGGAATGGAACGTGGCACAATGAGCAACAACCGTGATGAAAATGGCAGGGATATTCTTGCAGATCTTGAACTTATGAGGCTGGCTGTACCGAGAAGGGTTTTCACCCTGTCGCAAATCGAATATGTAATTGACAGGCTGCACTGGTTATACAGGAACAGAAGCCTGATCGGCGGGCTCAGGTTTACCCAGGAGCCTCCTTTGCTGAGATTCTTTATCGGACGTCTTGAGCCTCTGTCAGACTGGCCACAGAAACTTGCCGCGAAATTCAGGGAAGATATCGGCGACAGCCTCTGAAACAATCGGGTGCTATCTGCCCGGGGGTTGAGGATTCTTTCAGAATATCAGTTCTGACACCTCATTCCTTGCAGCTTTAAGCCAGCGGGCCGAATCGGTCTGGTTTGCCAGATTGACCGGCCCCTGAATTCTCTTATGAAAAAGTACCAATAACTCAGATCCGTATTTTACGGGGTCGCCTTCAATTACATTGATAAGTACTTCCTGCTCTCCGGCATATGTTGTGTTAATAAGTGCAATACCTTTTGATTCGGCCTTCCCTGCTGTCAGCGACACCGCGTAGATACCTGCAGCCGGAAGCAGTTTACATTCCTCGGTAACAGCAACTTTGGCCAGATTTATCTCATAAAAGTTATTTCTGTAAGGATATCTTTCAGGCTTACCCATAACAAGGTAATAATGATCGAGATATGCATTGGCCTTCTGAATGTAACCTTCACTGATAGCCTGGCGTATCCTGGTGGAGCTCACGGTTTCGTGCATCACTTCCTGTTCGGGGATCTCTTCAGCTTCAAAATTGTATAAGGTTCGCAAGGCCCACAGCTGCCTGTAATCGCCCTCCTTGTTAAAGCCAAAATGATGGTTGAAACCTGCAACGACTACTTTCGCCTTAAGTTTTTCGTGAAGAAAATCCCTTACAAACTCTTCGCTTGTGATCCTCGAGAATTCATGGGTGAACTCAACGATTATCACATTGTCAAGACCTGCTTTCTGAAGGAGATACAGTTTTTCCTCCTGGGAGGTTATAAGTCTGAGATCTTTTCCGGCAGTTTCAGGATAAAGGACTTTCCTGGGATGCGGATAAAAAGTAATAAGTACAGATTCGCCGTCGTACTTCCGGGCAAGCATATTTAACCTGTTCAGAATGGTTTTATGCCCGATGTGAACACCGTCAAACGAACCTGTGGTTACAACAGGATTCTTTATCACTGATGCTTCTTCGAAGTTTGTGAAGATTTTCATGCTGTAACCACAAAAGGCTTAAAGTTTATTTTCCTTTACAAAGTATGCCACCTTTTCTATTGAGGTTATCATATCATACTCTTCCAGATATACATCCGAAGGAACATTCAGTGGTACCGTCGTGAAATTCAGGATTCCTTTTATCCCTGCCCTTACCAGTTCCTCTGCAATCTCCTTTGCAAAATCGGCAGGAACCGTCAGAATGGCAATTTCAATTCTGAGTTCGGCCACTGTTTTCTCCAGTTCATCATAAGGATAGCACTTGACTCCTGAAATAACCTTGTTTATCTTCTGAGAATCATTATCGAATGATGCCACAAGGTTCAGTTTTGACCGTTTACCTTTGAAGTAGGCAGCAAGGGCCCTCCCCAGGTTGCCGATGCCGATTATCGCCACATTCATTCCTTCCCCGGAATCAATGATGCGGCTGATTGTTTCAATAAGTTCCTTAACATCATATCCTTTCCGGTGCACACTTGTGTATCCGATAAGCATCAGGTCGCGCCTGACCTGAACCGCAGTAATGTGAAGCCTCGCAGCCAGATCGTGTGAAAAGATAAAGTTCCTGTTTTCTGCAAGGCATGCAAGAAGAGTTCTCCTGTATTCGCTCAGCCTTTCTACTGTTTTTCCTGGTAATGAAGCCATTGGTTTCAGTTAATGTTAATTTGTTTTTTGGGAAGACGTACCGTAAAGGTGGTACCAATGTCAGGTACGCTGTCGACAACAATGCTGCCGTTGTAAAGTTCAACAACTTTCCTGACAATTGAAAGCCCCAGACCGCTTCCTGTAATATTTTTGGTTTTTTCATTCTTGATCCTGACAAATTCAGAGAACAGGTTTTCCCTGTCTGTTTCATTTATTCCGATGCCTGTATCAGAAAAGGAAATTATGACTTCATTGTCATTTTCATCAATTGTAACTTCTGCCTTCCCTCCTCTTTTATTATATTTCACGGAATTGGAAATAAGATTGTTGAAAATAATTTCCATATCGGTAGGATCAGCCATTATTACTGCATCCGATTTTACATTCATCGAGACTGTAACCTCCATCTGTATGGCATATGGCTGAACAGTGACGATGGCATTAGAGGCAATGGCTGAAAGATGGACCTCTTCAACTTTTTCCTCCTTACGTTCAAGACGTATTTTGGTAAAATCGAGAAGATCCATGATAAGGTTTCTCATCGACTGAATTCTCTGAAGTGAGCGGTCAATTGGTATTACATAATCATCAATCATGTCACCCGATTGTTTTTCCTGCATCATCCTCAGATAACCTTCAACAGCATTCAGAGGCGCTTTGAGTTCATGAGAAAGGACAGACAAAAACTGGTATCTGATTTTCTTCCCCTCCTCATTCATCTGATGTGTTATCCTTTTCAGATACTGCTGTTTCGTTATATTTTCGATGCTCGACTTAAGCTCCTGCGGGGTGAATGGCTTGGGGATAAAATCGGTGGCTCCGAATTTGTGAGCCTTTACAGCAACATCGAGTGAAGCGTACGAAGTGATCATTGCAACCACAATGTCATACCTCTTGTTCCTTATGTATTCGAGAACATCTATTCCCTGTATCCCGGGCAATTTGTTGTCGAGAAGAACTATGTCGGGTTTTTCCCTTTCAATGATTTCAATCCCATCCTCACCGGTGGCTGCCTCAATGACCTCAAAGGTATAATCCTCATCCATGAAAGGATAATTCACCCTAAAGGTCTTAAGTATCCTGGTCACGCCTGATCGTATTCCCGGCTCATCATCAACAACAAGCACCTTAAGAACTGCCATATCAGATTTTTAAAAGTTTCATTATCTCCTGATCAAGCTGATCTGCCCTGATGCCTTTTTCAAGATACCGGTCGGCCCTGATCCATGACTTCTCCGCTTCCGAATCAAGACTGAAGGAAATTCCTGTTTCATGAGCAACTGCTGTTGCAAGGATTACCGGAACATCAGGATATTTTCTCTTTAGCTTATAACAAAGGATGAATCCGCTGTCGTCACTCTCCATCATAAGGTCGAAAATTGCAAGACTCGGCTTGAACTTATTAATAACGGCTTCTGCTTCAGCCTGGCTTTCAACTGCAACGGTTTTGTACCCGGCTCTTTCCAGATTTGTTACAGTCTGAAAAAGATAATCAGGATCATCATCGGCAACCAGTATCGTAAAATCACTCTTCCTCATCCGAATTTTATTTATATGTTTTAAACATCATTCAGGCCAGGCAAAGATAGTTCAATAAAGCAATCTCATTCCCTCCCCCTTGGCAACAATATTCTGAAGCTGGTACCGGTAGGGCCTTTAGAGGGATCATCATTCGACTCAACACTTATCTGGCCCTTATGCATTTTCACAATGCCATAGGCAGTCGCGAGCCCCAGCCCGGTGCCATGGCCAATACCCTTTGTCGTGAAAAAAGGTTCAAAAATCTTGCTTTTATCTTCATCCTTAATGCCTGTGCCTGAGTCTTTAATAACAATTGAAACATCACCCAGGTTATCTTCAAGAATAATATCAATTGTGCCTCCTGAAGGCATTGCATCAATGGCATTCTTAATGAGATTTGTAAGCACCTGTGTCATCTGCTCGGCATCGAGCATGGCATCGGGATTTGTGGTTTTATCAACAACAGAAATCCTGATGTTTTCAGGAACAATCACACCTGAAACACTATGATCGGCAAGTTCCCGGATATTGACAAGCTGATGGTTCACCTGGTTCTTGCGCGCAAAATTAAGCAACCCCGCAACAATTTTCTTGCACCTTCCTGCCTGTTCCACAATGAGCTTAAGATCTTCCCTTACAGGAGCATCCTCCGGAGATTCCTCAAGCAGGATATTGCTGTACATTATTACCACTCCGAGAGGATTGTTCAGCTCATGGGCAATGCCAGCCGACAGCTGACCCATATGAGCCAGCTTTTCTGATTGTTTGAGAGCCTGCTTCATTGATGTCAGTTTCTCATTGGTCAGGGCAAGGTCCCTTACCGATTTATGCAGTTTCTCAATAGTATATGGAAGGCACATTTCAACTTCAGCGAGACCCTTTTTAATGGCTATGGCATGCTCAACACATGTTTCATAACCGCAGGCTCCGCAGTCAAGCTCATCCTTTTTGCTGAACTTACCCATTGATGCAAGGACCTCCGCCAAACCCGACTCATCAATTGCCTCGGGACGATGATCCTCTGCACGGTGCCTGATTGTAAGGTCGAGATCGGAGAATTCCTCAACCGCCTTATTCCAGCTTTCAGCATCGATGTTCTTCATTTTTGAAGCTGCATATGAGCTTACCAGTGCACGGCGGTTATACTGTTTTCCGTTCTTCGACAATCCTGGTCCCATAATACATCCTTCGCAACAAAGCAGTTCCATGTGCTGGTTTCTTATAAGTCCAGCCTCATACTCCTTCAGTGCACCCTGGAAATCGATTCTGCCTTCAGCGGCGATTATGTTCCCTGTAATGGCATCATCATTTATATTCGCAGTTTGAAGAAGCCCCCTCGTGACGGGGAAAATTGCCCCTCTTCCGCCCAGGGGCGGGTCAAAATCGGTCGGGGTGGCATTCTCCTCACCTATCCTGTATAAATCAAGAAGCTCCCTGAGCTCTGAGAATGTAATTGCCTCATCAATTTCAGTGCTTTCTGCTTTTTTGGCAACGCAGGGACCGATGAAAACGACATTAATATCCTGTCCGTATTTTGCACGGATTACCCTGCTCATGGCCACCATTGGCGACACTACAGGGGCAAGGTTTTCAACAAGATTTGTGTGATAATGTTTTATATAGTTGACTATCGACGGACAGTCAGAGGATATATAATATTGTTTGTTGCCATCGACCAGTTCCTTGTACTTTCGGGCTACAAGATCGGCTCCGAAGGAGACTTCATGCACATATCTGAATCCCAGCATCCTGATCATGCCTATAAGTTTTCGGTAATCATCTATTTCCTGAAATTCGGCAGGGAAGCTTGGGGCCAGCAGGGCTGCTACATCTTTTCCTGTGTCGAGAAGCTTCAGAACCCTGTCGGTGGTGTTAAGGAACACTTTTGCACCCTGGCTGCAGACCTTTGTGCAATTACCGCATGCTATACACCTTTCATCGATAACTTCTGCCTGCCCGCCGACAATACGGATAGCCTTTGCAGGGCATTCCCTTACACAGGTATAGCACGTCCGGCACAGTTCCTTTATTGTATAGACAAGCATAAATCAAATTTCAATTGTCGTACTTCTCTCAACCAAATCATATGGCTTGTCAGCCTGTATATCAATATGAGATCAGAGAAGGACATTCTTTTTCTCAAAATGTGTATAAAAAATACTTTTATCTGATATCTCCTTGTTATCCTTCAGCAGTCGGCTGAATAGGGTGATCAGGGATGGGGACTTGCATGGCAGACTTATAGCTTCAGTCTCATCCGCCTGGTAAACAAGCCTGGCCCTGTTTTTAAGATCTTCCTTCGACGAAATGAACGGCAGACCTGCTCCGTGTATGCATCCGCCCTGGCAGGTCATGACTTCAACGAGATCGTAGGCTGACCCTGCCGCTTCAGATGCACGGAGCTTCTCAAGGCCCGCGAGCCCGTCAACCACAGCAACCCTTACTTCATTATCACCGATCCTTACACTGCAATCCCTGAATACTCCCGGCGATCTTAGTTTTTTAAGCAGTTGTTTGTCAATTTCCCTGCCTGTAAGCTCAAAATGGCACGATCTGATCACCCCTTCCGCAAGTCCGCCCGAAACCTCGGCAAGAACTGCCGAGGAGCTTCTTCCGCTCAAAGGTTCATCGCCAGGCTCCTTTTCGGTATTTGTCACATCAATGCCATTCAGTCGGATAAGCCGCGCAAGTTCCCTGACCGTCATCACCGAATCAACATCGCTGATGCCTTTTCTCATCATCCCGTCGCGCCTGGCCTCATATTTCATGGCCATACAAGGCGTTACCGACACCGAAAAAATCTGTTCCGGTTTCACGCCAAGCTGATCCGCAACGATGGTTTTTATCAGGATGCCGGTTATCTGCTGCGGTGATTTTACGGTTGAAAGCTGGGGGATCAGTGAAGGAACAAACTGTTCTGCATATTTAACCCATGCCGGGCAGGCTGAGATGAAGAGTGCTTTTTCCTTTTTCTTTCCTATCTTTTCGGAAAGCTGGGAAGCTATTTCGGAAATACAGACATCGGTTCCGGTGCCTGTATTGAAAACCTTGTCAAATCCGATTTTCCGGAGTATTGCATTCAGGTTCCTGTCAAAGTCCTTTGAGTATTTTATTCCCAGTTCTTCGGCAATACCCGCCGATACCAGAGGAGAATACTGAATGGCTTTTACTATTTCATGCTTGTTAAGATATTCCTGGACCTCTGTGATATTATGCTTCTCATGGAGTGCTCCTGTCGGACATACAAGGACACACTGTCCGCACTGGATGCAACTTGAAAAGTTGAAATCGCGGTCAAGGGCAACGCCTATGTGTGTCTGGCGTCCGCGGTTTATGAAGTCGAGTGAAGTTGCAGTGATGACCTCTTCACAGATCCTCACGCAACGGCCGCACAGGATGCACTTTGACAGTTCTCTGACTATTCCAGGGCTCGACTGGTCGAGACGCTGTTTGATTTTCTTCCCTTTAATCCTTCTCTCTCTTATATTGAGCTCCTCAGATAGTTTCTGCAGTTCACAGTTCAGGTTCCTGTCGCAATAAAGGCAATCATCAGGGTGATTTGACAGAAGGAGTTCCACGATAGTTTTTCTTGCCATTATTACCCTGGGGGAATGTGTTCTTATTTTCATCCATTCTTCTACAGGCTGTGAGCAGGCAGTTACGAGACGTTCTCTTCCCTCAACCTCCACAACGCACATCCTGCAGGCCCCGGTAGGAGTGAATTCCTTCATCCTGCAAAGAGTTGGTATGATTATCCCGTTGCGGTTAAGAGCCGAGAGAATTGTCTCCCCCTTTTCAGCTTTGATTTTTTTATTATTTACCTGTATAGTGAAAAGCATACTTTAGTTGTCTGATGGTCTGATGGTCATGGACAATTATTATTCTATTTTACGATTATTGCGCTGAACTTGCAAACGTCAAAACATATTCCGCAGCCTGTGCATTTGTCCTCTACAATGAAGAACGGCTGCAGACGTGTTCCATAGATGGCATTTACAGGACATTTGCCCGCGCATACAGTACACCCGGTGCATTTCTCCACATTGATAATGAATGTCCGCAAACCCCTGCACACGTTCGCCCTGCATTTTCTGTCAAAGATATGTTCTTCGAATTCCTCCCTGAAATTCTTAAGGGCGCTTACGAACGGGTTTGGGGCTGTCTGGCCAAGTCCGCAAAGGGATGCATCCTTCATGACGGTTGAAATTGTTTCAAGCTGCATCACTCCCTTGAAGCGTTCAAGAGTTGTCCCTGACTCCTCATTGGCAGGCTTGCGTATCACGCTTTCCAGTATTTCGAGCATCCTGCCTGTTCCTTCGCGGCAAGGAATACACTTTCCGCAGCTTTCATTGCGGATAAACTCCATATAATACCTTACCATGTCGACGATACATGTAGACTCATCTATTACCACAAAACCGCCTGCTCCCATGCCGATACCCCTGCTGCGCATCTCATCAAAATCGACGGGAGTGTCAAGGTATTCATTTGTGATAAACATTCCCTGGGCTCCTCCGAGCTGAATGGCTTTGAATTCCTTTCCATCCCTTATCCCGTCAACAATCTCATCAAGGATTGTCTTCAGGGAAATGCCCATTTCCACTTCCACCACGCCCGACATACGTCCTCGGCCGGTGATTGCAAATATCTTTGTACCGGGGCTTTTCTCAGTACCAATCGAGCGGAACCATTCAGGACCGTTCTGCATAATAAGAGGAACGTTCATTATGGTTTCGACGTTATTTATCACGGTCGGTTTTCCCATCAGTCCGGAAGCAGTGGGATAGGGAGGCTTGAGCTGAGGCATTCCTCGTTTGCCTTCGAGGCTGTTTATCAGGGCAGTTTCCTCACCGCAGACAAATGCTCCAGGTTCAATTCTGACCGTGATATCGAGATTATAGCCGCTCGAATAGATATTATGCCCTATTATGCCATATTCCCTTGCTTTGTCAATAGCTGTCTGCACCCTTTCACGCGCGTGGCCCGAATTGCACTTCAGATACAGAATAGCACTGGATGCTCCTGTCGCATATGCGGCAATTGCCATCCCTTCAATGAGCCGGTGGGGATCACTTTCGAGTATTGTCCGGTCACTGAACGATCCGGGATCACTCTCCTTGGCATTGCATATCATAAATCTGGCATTGGATGAAGTATTCAGTGCCTGTTTCCATTTCAGGCCGGTGAGATATCCTCCACCGCTCCTTCCCCGAAGTCCGCTCCTTTCAATTATGTCACAAACTTCCTCGTAAGTATAATGCCTTATTGTCTTTATGAAGGTCCGGTATCCTCCCCTTGCAATATATTCCTCAATGCTTTCGGGATCATAGCAGCCGCAATTGCCAAGAACAACCCTCTTCTGTCGTGCGAAGAACGGAAGGTCATTCATGAAAGGGATACCTGGCCAGAGTCCGAATCCCTTCGATCCGACCTGCCCCAGAAGATCTTCATTATTAATATCATTATGAAATACCCCATTCAGCAAAGGTTCAACCTTTTCCTCGGTTATATTCCTGAAAAACAGCTTATTCTTCCCCGGGAGCTGGACGCAAACCACAGGTTCATAGTTGGCAGGACCCACACACCCTACTTTTACAAGCACGGAATCCGGCTCATTATCTTCGATATACGATTTTATGGAATTGTATGTCTTATCGGCTCCGGCTATCAGACTGCTTGTATTCGATGAGACGTGAATGACCGCCACATCAGTCTTGTCGCGGCGCACCTGCTGCAAAACCCTGTCAGTTTCAGCAGGAAGCGTGTCTGATTCAAATAACAGAACCTTCTGTATAAGGAATGTTTTTAAATCCTCCATTCAATCGTTTTCAATTATATATTTCAGCCTTTTTATAAGATCAGGCACCTGCTCGGGACGCAAGCGAATATTATATTCGCCATTGACAAGTACGACCGGGCCATGAAAGCATCCACCCATACATGTTACAATATCGAAGCTGAAGTTCCCGTTCCGGGTTGTCTGCCCGGGTGCAATCCTGAGTTCTTCCCTGAATTTTTCAATGACGGCCTGCGAGCCATTCATAAAGCATGATGTCCCGTTGCAGATCCTGATATTGATCTTCCCGGCCGGAAAGAACCTGAACTGGTCATAGAATGTTGCGAGTCCGTATATTTTCGTCGTACTCAGGCCCAGATGGCTGCCAACCCTTACCACAGCCTCCTCTGAAAGATATCCTGTTGCAGACTGGATCTCCTGCAGGAGCGGGATCAGATCTTCCCTTCTGCCCTGCTTGTATTTTTTAATTATTACTTCTAAATCTTCTGCCATTCCCGACCGGACTTTCAATTCCTTCAAATATAATCATTTTTATTGTTACAAATTAAACATTGTTATTTTATTAACAATAAAAACGCCGGGCATTTTATTGTTTTTCCGGATCCGGCATCCGCCAGGTTGTTTAAGAGTGAATGAAGTAGGAAAATAATTACTACATTTGAACCAGCATATTTCCAGGATTATCAATGACTAAAAGGATTGAGATGCAGATTTGCCTGGGCAGTTCCTGTTTTTCCAGGGGTAACAGGGAGGTTGTTGCATTTATAAGGGATTATCTTAAGAAGAACCACCTTGACGACAGGATAATATTTAAAGGAGCCAGATGCATGAATCTTTGCAGCAACGGGCCGAATCTGAGAATAAACGACAGGATCATTGAAGGTGTCACAATTACCAGGATAGAAGGAATTCTTGAAAAGGAATTCGGAGACATCAGGTAGATATCTATAGAATATAAGATGACCGAAATCAAGCCAATCTTTTATATCAACGATCAGAAATGCAGGAATTCCTACTCCTGTGTAAGGGTATGTCCTGTTAACGCAATAGAGGTCAGGGCCCAGAAGGAACACCCGACAATCATACCCCAGAGGTGCATAGGATGCGGGTTATGCTTCATAGCATGTTCACCTGGTGCGATCGAATTCCGCGATTCACGGGAGAATGTAAAAAAGCTGCTCTCATCGGGACGCAGGACTGCAGCGCTTGTAGCGCCCAGCATAGCATCGGAATTCGACGATATCACTGACTACCGGAAATTCGTAAGTATGCTCAGGGCCCTTGGTTTTACCTATGTTCATGAGAATTCCTTTGGTGTCGATCTGATTGCAGCAAAATATGCCGACCTGTTCAACAATGCGGAAGGCAAATATTATATAACGGCCAACTGCCCCGCCATTGTTAAACTGATTGAGAAATACCATCCTGAACTGGTACCCAACCTGGCTCCGCTTGTTTCGCCGATGATAGCGACGGCAATGGTTGTCAAAGAATTATATGGCGATGATGTTGCCACTGTCTATATTGGACCGTGCATTGACAACAAGGATGAAGCGTTGATGTACAGGGGAGGCAGGCTTGTCGATGAGATCCTGACATTCATTGAGCTGAGGCAGATGTTTGAGGAATTCGAAATCCAGGAACGTGTTGTCAAGATGTCGGAATTTGATCCGCCCTGCGGCTACTGGGGAGCCCTTTATCCTCTTCCCGCGGGTATTCTCCAGGCTGCCGGCATAAGGCGCGACATTGCAGTGAGCGGTGTAATCACTGCAGCGGGCCGGGAAGATGTCTTTGAAGGGATAAACGATTTTGAAAAATATATTGATACAATACGTCATCATTTCAACATGTTTTTCTGCCACGGCTGCCTTCTGGGCCCCGGGATGGAAACCCACAACGAAAGGTTTAAAAGAAGAGCCCTTGTAAGGCTCTATGCTGAGAAACGCGTCAGCAAGCTTGACAAAAAACAGTGGGAAAAGGATATGGAAAAATGGTCAAAAATCGATCTTTCGAGGAATTTCAACCCTAACGACCAGCGCATCCCCGAACCACCAGAAGAAGCAGTAAATGAGGTACTTAAAATTGTCGGAAGGGAAAATCCCGATGAAGAGCTCGACTGCGGTGCATGTGGTTACCAGTCATGCCGGCATTTTGCCGCCACAGTTGCAAAAGGTCTTGCCGTACCTGAGATGTGTCATACCTACAACCTCAGGAATAAACAGGAATATATTGAAACGTTGCGTCAGACAAACAGGAAACTTGCGGAGACAAAAAGAGCGCTCAAGGAATCGGAAGAGCTTGCAATGAGGGAAAAGGAGATGGCTCAGAGTGCATCGGATATGATGAACAACATGCTCGAAAAGCTTCCTACGGGAGTGGTTATAGTCGACAACAACCTTAAGATTCTCCATTCAAACAGGAGTTTTATCAATATCCTCGGAGAAGATGCCAGGGCAATCTCCGAAATTATTCCCGGACTTGTAGGTGCCGACCTCAAAACCCTGATGCCTTTCAACGTTTACAACATGTTTTCTTTCGTCCTCAAGGAAGATGAACCTGTTGTGAGCAAGGATATCCACTATGAGGAAAGCATGCTTAACATTTCTATTTTTCCAATAAAGAAGAACAGGATGTGCGGCGCCATTATCCGCGACCTGTATTCACCTGAAGTACAGGGAGAAGAGGTTATAAACAGGGTCAGCGATGTCATTGAGAAAAACCTTGAAATGGTCCAGAAGATCGGATTCCTGCTTGGTGAAGGCGCTTCCGAGACTGAACAGATGCTCAACTCCATAATCGAATCCTACAGGAAAAAATCACTAGGCAACAGACAAAACCGCTAATTAACAAAAGTGGACAGGGATTTCTTTATAGAGGTAAACAGCCAGCAGCGAAATCACGATGGCGAGAGGATATGCGGCGATGTCTTTCTCTACAGGTATATCAAAGAGGAGGACAGGGTTATTGCCGTGCTGTCAGACGGGATGGGCCATGGTGTAAAAGCCAACATACTCGCTACCCTTACAGCCACAATGGCTTTGAATTTTACCCGCGAACACAAGGAAGTTGACCGCATTGCAGAAATAATAATGAACACCCTTCCTGTCTGCAGCGAAAGGAAAATCAGCTATTCTACCTTTACAATTGTGGACATAGAAAGCAGCGGAAAAACAAACATCCTCGAATATGACAACCCTGCAACCATAATCCTGAGGGGAACTGACATTTTCGACCCTTCCTGGAAAACAGTCACCCTCGACAAGGGCAAGAATTCCGGGAAAATATTGAAAACCTGCACATTTACGCCTTCAAAAGAAGACCGCATAATATTCTGTTCCGACGGTGTCGCCCAGAGCGGAATGGGCAGCGAAGCCTATCCTTTTGGCTGGGGAAGAGACGAAATTGCAAATTATGCATCTTCCCTGATTAAAAGCGAAGCATCAATGTCGGCAATAACTCTCTCGGGCAAAATAGTGACAATGGCCCACAAGAATGACTCATACAAGGCAAAGGATGACATTTCGTGCGCAACCATATACTTCCGTGAGCCCCGTAAACTTCTAATCTGCACCGGACCTCCGTATGAAAAAGAAAAAGACAGGGATCTTGCCATAAAAGTCAGGGATTACAACGGTAAAGTCATTCTCAGTGGCGGAACAACTGCAGATATCGTCGCACGGGAACTCAATAAGACAATAATCGATGAGCTTATTTTCGAGGATCCCGAACTGCCGCCTGAAAGCTTTATCGAAGGGATAGACCTTGTGACTGAAGGCATCCTTACCCTTCAGAAGGTGAATGAGATACTGAAAACCTACAACAACAGTGTCAGACTGGGTAAAGGACCAGCCGACAAAATTGTCAGGCTCATCATGGAAAGCGATGAGATACACTTCATCATCGGAACACGTATCAATATTGCACACCAGGACCCAAATCTCCCTGTCGATCTTGAGATCAGAAGGACAGTTGTAAAACGTATCGCACGGCTGCTCGAGGAAAAATGGCTAAAGAAGGTCAGCTTTGAGTATATATGATTCTGGATTTCGGATTTCTACTTTATTTTTTCAAGTACCTGTTTAAACAGCAGTGGCTGGATATCGGGATGAGTAAGATTTTCCGGCAGCGAATCCGCCAGCCTTATTTCAGCTATCTCGGAAGTGTCAGGTACAGGTCCGATATTGGCTACCTCGGCAAAATAAAGACGTCCATAGCCTGTCTCTCCGTTTTTCCTTACCGAATATGTGGCAATACATTTAATTTCAAAATCGACGGCTCCGGTTTCTTCCATAAGTTCCCTTGATGCAGCCTCATCTGCTGTTTCTCCGGGCTCTATATGCCCTCCAGGGATCTCCCAGGTTGTGCGTTTATGATGGCGGACCAGTATCCAGTGCCCGCTGTATCGTGCGGTTATTACCGAATAGATCAGCGATACTTCCGGATCAAATGAAGGACTATAAAATTCAACAGTCGTCATAGCCTTAATAAACAAGGCCCTAAAATAGAAATTATAGCTGTAATATAATATTGCGTACATTTGCATGTTTTCAACAGGTGTTATGGTACTGCTTATTCTGCTGATAGTCATTGAGGTTCTGACAATCAATGTCATAAGGCAGCATTTTTACGACAGGTCGTGGATGAGTTATTATTTTATCATGACTGTCAACGCCGTGATGAGCATCTGGCTCTGGGTTCTCTGGATCAAAATAACATCATTCACAGGCATTTATGACCAGCCTGAGAATATCTCAGCAATAACGGGCTTTCACGGAATGCTTTGCATGGTAGTAATGCCAAGGGCCATTCTAATCCTTTTCCATTATTCAGGCATTTTAATCAGGAGAAAATCAGAGGGAGGGTATAGCACGATTCTTACAAAAACAGGAATGATCATTGCAGCCCTGTTGTTTGTCGTGATTTCAGCAGGATCGTTATTTGGAAGATTCAATTTCGTCACCGAATATCAGGAGGTAAAAATTAAAGGGCTGAAAAAAGACCTCGAGGGCTTAAGGATTGTACATATTTCTGATATCCACCTCACTTCCTTCTATCATCAGCAGAATAAACTTGAAGAAGTGATGAAAAAGATCAATGAACTTAAACCCGATATCCTTGTCAACACCGGCGATTTTATTACTATCGGTTGGCGCGAATCGGGCAGGTCCGACTCTATTCTTTCACTTCCATCAGCCAGATACGGCAAATTTGCAATAATGGGCAATCATGATTTCGGTACATATCATCCATATTTCACCGAGGCAGAGATGGAGAACAATGTCCTGATCATGAACAGATTCATTGCATCCGCTGGTTATAAAGTTCTGAATGATGAATTCGCCATGGTCAATATCGGGAATGCAAGAATTGCCATGATTGGGGTGAAAACAAAAGGATCCTTCCCGCATATAATCCATGGCAATCTGAAAAAGGCAACGGAACGAATTTATGGGGCGGATCTCAGGATTCTCCTGGCTCATGATCCGAACCAGTGGGATGAGGAAGTGGCCGGTAAAACGAATATAGACCTTACATTATCAGGTCACACTCATGGCATGCAGATCGGAATACTTACCAAAAAGCTGAAATGGAGCCCGGCTGTGTTTTTCTATCCGCGGTGGAATGGGCTTTACAGTGAAGGCACTCAGTACTTGGCAGTAAACAGGGGACTTGGAGTGCTCGGGATGCCCTTCCGAATCTGGATGCCGCCGGAAATCACGGTAATTACCCTTCGAAATGATCACAACTGATTCACAGGAATATAACAGGAAAAGAAAACGGGCAGCATACTGTCCGTTCTGCTGCCCGTATTATGATTGTTTTCCCCTGTTTACCTTTAATGTTAACCTTACTGACCTAACTAACCTTACTAACCTGATTAACCGGACGAACGTCCTTTCTATCTTCCAGGATTTTTTGCCTAACCTTTAAACCACGAAAGACTTTAAGATAAAGCGGGATCCAATCAATAATTTTATATATTTCCTTATATTATGTTTAAATTATTCATTTTTCTGACCGCAAGATTAATACATTTATTCCTCAAAGCTTAAAAATTAAACGATTTTTAACATTTTTTACAATTGTTAAACATTTTGAGTGCATTATAAAACCATTACAGGCATGAGACTAGTTCTTATAATATCATTTCTTGCATCATTCGTTGTTTTGTCGTGCGGCAACCGCGAAATTGAATGGATAAGGATTAACCAACTCGGATACAGGACTGATGATATTAAGATTGCAGTGTTTACAGGCATGAAAGAAAAAGGACTGAAGTCATTCAGTTTGGTCGATGTCGTATCAGGTAAGACAGTCTTTGTGAACAACGACCCTGTGAAAACCACTCCTCTCAGACCGTTCGGGGCCTGTTACCGCCTCAATTTTTCGGAAGTAAAAACGGAAGGGACTTACAGGATTGTGGCAGGAGATGCTGTTTCTCCCGATTTCAGGATTGCCGATGATATTTATGACGGAACGGCTGATTTCCTCCTTAATTATATGCGTCAGCAAAGATGTGGCTTCAATCCCTTCCTCAAGGATTCGTGCCATACACGCGACGGCTATATTATTTATGGAGGGGATGACGATTCAGCGCACCTTGATGTAACCGGGGGATGGCATGATGCAGCCGATTATCTGCAGTATGTAGCTACTTCAGCCAATGCAACATACCAGATGCTGTTCGCTTATTCGGAGAATCCCGGTTCATTTTCTGATAAATATCTGGCAAACGGCCTTCCGGGCAGCGACGGGATTCCCGATGTTATTAATGAAGCCAGATGGGGTCTCGACTGGCTGATCAGGATGAATCCTTCACCAGAAGTGATGTATAACCAGATCGCCGACGACCGCGACCATATCGGGTTCAGGTTCCCAAATGCTGATACAGCCAATTACGGCAAAGGAAAGGAACGCCCTGTATACCGTTGTACAGGAAAGGCGCAGGGATTGTTCAGATACAGGAACAGGACCACAGGCATTGCATCGACAGCAGGGAAGTTTGCATCGGCATTTGCCAGGGGGTCTGCTGTATATAAACCTGTCGAACCCGTGTTCGCCGATCTGCTTGCAAAAAAGGCTGCCGAAGCATTCAATTACGGACTACTCCATCCGGGTGCCTGTCAGACAGCACCCGGGACAGCTCCGTATTTTTATGAGGAAGAAAACTGGGTCGACGACATGGAACTGGCGGCCATCGAATTATTTATACTGACAGGCGACCGGAAATACCTTGATTATGCTGTTGATTTCGGAAGGCAGGAAACGGTAACTCCGTGGATGGGCGCCGACACTGCCCGACATTACCAGTGGTACCCGTTTATGAATATGGGTCATCCCGGAATAGCATCGGCCGTGGCCGGGTCAGACCTCAGTTCCGAGTTCCTTGGCAATATGAGGCTGGGATTGGAAAAAATCATGAATAAAGGAAAAAGCAATCCATTCCTGATTGGAGTGCCATTCATATGGTGCTCAAATAACCTTGTTGCTGCAACACTTACCCAGGCATCTCTTTACCGTAAGTTAAGCGGTGACAAGTCATTCCTTGAATTCGAGGCTGCATGCCGCGACTGGCTCTTCGGATGCAATCCCTGGGGAACAAGCATGATAGCAGGACTTCCCGAAAACGGTGATTTTCCTGAAAACACCCATTCTTCATATGTGGTCAGGGGGCTTCAGGTTCCGGGCGGACTTGTCGACGGCCCGGTTTATCCTTCAATTTTCCATAATCTGAAATATCTGTATCTGTCTGAAGAGGATGAATATGCACAGTTCCAGAATGATATGGCGGTTTATCATGATGACTATGCCGATTATTCCACAAATGAATGTACAATGGATGGAACCGCCAGCCTTGTTTATTATTTATCATCCCTTCAGAAAAGAAAACATTAAACACTGAATATCAAGTCGAGATGACTGTTCTCCAAAACATAGACTATAAAATAATTTTATCCCGGAGACGGACAATAAGTATTATTGTCAGCCCCGACAAAGGGGTTATTGTGAAAGCTCCGTTCAGGACTCCCTCACATGCAATCAGACGATTTGTCACTGAAAAATCGGAGTGGATAAGCAAGACACTTGAAGGATTCAATTCCCTTATAAGAATAGACAGCTCTGAAGGGTATAAAGACGGGGACCAGATTTTGCTGTTCGGCAAATATCACACACTCAGACTGCATCAGGCGACAGAGTATTATGTCAGCCTGCCTGACAATGGGAGGATTATTGAAGCCGGATATGCAAAAAGCAATGACCCGGTTCTTATAAGGGCACTTCTTGAAAGGTGGTTCAAGGTGATAGCAGCAAAAAAGCTTAACGGGAAATTCAGGGAACTTGTAGCCAGATACAGTGACTACGGTTTCAAACCATCGGCTTTTTCAGTGAGATATATGAAGAAAAGATGGGGAAGCTGTTCTTCAAAGGGGAGGATAGCAATAAGTTACGACCTTATCAGACTTGATGAGGTATATGCTGAATATGTTATCATCCATGAGCTGTGCCATCTGAGGCATCATAATCATAGTGCAGAATACTACAGGCTCCTTTCGGAAGTCTATCCCGGATGGAAGGACGTAAGAAAGGAGCTCCGCAGGTATTTACGTTAATAACCCGCTGGAGGCATGGGTCTTAAACCGTGAATTCCTGCTTCGGAGACGGGATCTGTATATTTGAAAATCCTGCTTCCTGAAGCCTTGAAGAATATTTCACCTGTGTTTCATATTCACCATGAACGAGGAATATCCTCTGAATCTGGTCTTTATCCTGGCAATCAAGAAACTCAATCATTTCATTATAATCACCATGGCCGCTGAACGAATCAATTATCCTGACTTCAGCATTAACAGGGTAAACAGTGCCGAAAATCGAAACCTCCTTGTCGCCTCTTGCTATTCTTGCTCCGAGGGTAACAGGCGAACAGTAGCCAACAACAAGAATAGTATTCCTTGGGTCGGTAATGTTATTTGCAAGATGGTGCTTAATACGTCCGGCTTCCATCATGCCCGATGCTGAGATAATTATACAGGGCTTTTTATAGTCATTCAGCTTTTTGGAATCCTCGTGCCTTGTTATATATGTCAGGCTGTTAAAACCGAACGGATCGGTGTCGTTCTCCATTACCTTCAGAATTTCCCTGTTGAAGCATTCCGGATGCATCCTGAAGATGGTTGTGGCGTTAACGGCAAGAGGGCTGTCGACAAATATCTCCACCCGGGGGAGTTTTCCCTGGTTGAAGAAGTTGTTAAGCGAATAAACGATCTCCTGCGTTCTGCCAACGCTGAAGGATGGAATAATGAGTTTCCCTCCCTTTTTTACACATGTGTCTGTCACTGTTTTCAGCAACTCATCATCTGCTGAAATAATGTCTTTATGCAGCCTGTCGCCATATGTCGATTCAGTTATAAGGATATCAGCCTGGGGAAATGGCTTTGGCGGTTCCAGTATCCTGCTTGATGGCCTTCCGATATCGCCGGTATATGCCAGTCTTGTCGTTTTTCCGTTCTCGGAGATAAAAAGGTTTGCAACTCCGCTTCCCAGCATGTGTCCGGTACTCGTGAACTTAACTTTGATATTGTCGTCGATCCTGAATTTCATGTTTTCAGGAACCCCTATAAACAATGCCATGCATTCCTTTGCGTCCTCCTGGGTAAAGATCGGTGTCACAAGGGGCAGTCCCTTCTTTGCACGCCTTTTGTTGAATGTCTTGGTATCATGTTCCTGAATGAAGGCCGTGTCGGCAAGCATTATTGAGCAAAGGTCGCGTGTAGCGCTGGAGCATATTATCGATCCCCTGAATCCAAGCTTGTAGACATAGGGAATAAGCCCCGAATGATCAATATGGGCATGTGTCAGAATTATATGGTCAACCATTGAAGGATCAAAACCCAGATCCCTGTTCATTGCATCCGTTTCAAGTCCTTTCCCCTGGAACATCCCGCAATCGAGAAGTATCCTTTTGCCGCGGTCGGTAGTCAGAAGGATTTTCGAACCTGTTACTTCCCTGGCGGCTCCGCAAAATTTAAGTTTCATATTTCAAAATCTGTTTATTGGGCAAAATAAAAGTTTTAGTATTCTAAAAAGAAATAGTGATCATAATCAGAATAAAGCTGACAGTATCAGTGTGAACATCAGACCGCATACAGCAATTATGGTCTCCATCACCGTCCACGACTGAAGTGTCTGTTTCTCATTCATCCCCAGATATTTGCTGACAATCCAGAATCCACTGTCATTAACATGTGACATAATGGTCGCTCCTGCTGCAATTGCAATTACAATAATGGCGGTATCAGGCTGTGAGAGATTAAATGATGAAAGCAAAGGGGACATTATTCCCGCCGAGGTTATCATCGCCACTGTTGCCGAACCCTGAGTTATTCTGACAAGGGCAGCGAGCACCCATGCAAGAACTATCAGAGGTATAGATGAATCAGCCAGTGATTCTGCCAGCATCTTTCCTATCCCGCTGTCAACAAGAATCTGTTTAAGAACACCTCCGGCTCCGGTAACGAGAATGATGATACCTGCAGGGCCAAGCGCCTTTGTGCTCAGATCCAGTATTTTCTGGCCCGGCATGTTTCTCCTGAGACAAAGGAGTATCGAAAGCAGGGTGGCAATTATGAGAGCAGTGAACGGGTGTCCGATGAAAATAAGTACTTCTGTAAGAACTGATTTGTCCAAGATACCTTTGTCCACACCCAGTTTAATAAAAGTGCTCATCAATATCAGACTGAGCGGCGTCATGATCAAGGCAGCGATAGTCCCGAATGATGGAAGATCTGCCGGTTTTTCCTCATCAGTTTCAGTCTCCTGGAATATATCCGGGGCAGGAATGTTGATCTTTTTTGCAATGAATTTTCCGAACACAGGTCCGGCGATAATTGCAGTAGGGATACCAACTATCAATCCCATCAGGACCACCCATCCGAGCTCAACGCCAAGCATTTCACCGACAGCTGTGGGACCCGGTGTCGGCGGTACCATTGTATGAGTTACTGCAAGTCCTGCAAGCAGGGGTATGGCATAATATAAGACCGATCGTTTTGTATCCCTCGTAAGTGCATAGACAATCGGAATAATAATTATAAATCCGACATCAAGGAATATTGGTATTCCGACAATAAAACCCGTGAGGGTAAGGGCCCAGGAGGCTTTATCAGTACCGAACTTTTTCAACAGGTAATTGGCAAGCGACCTTGCCCCTCCCGAGCTTTCCAGCATCTGACCAAAGATTGCTCCCAGCCCTACCACTGTTGCAACAAATCCAAGCGTGCTGCCCATCCCCTCCTGAATGCTTTCTGAGATCTTCTGCAGAGGCATTCCTGCCATGACGCCAACAACAATGGAAGTTATAAGAAGAGCGACAAATGCGTTCAGTTTAAATTTGAGGACCATCATCAGGAGAAGTGATACTCCGACAAGCACTATAAGGATAATGTATGGGGCGGACATAGGTTAGAAGTTCAAGGTTCAGGGTTTAAAGTACAGGGTTTAAATTTAGCCACGGCCGTCGAAACCTGGTTCGGGTCTGAGCGGAAATTTTACAGGCAGATTGTCGCGGGTCGACCTGTAAACCGCCGTGAACAATTCCACGGTCTTACGTCCGGCCTCGCCTGTAACAAGTGGATCGGTGTCATTTTCAATTGCCTGCAGAAAGTCTTCAATCTGGCATTGCATATAGTATATTGTCGGATCATATCTGTTGAATATTTCGGTATCCTCTCTAATCCATTGCGGCAGAAGTGATTCTTCGCCCGGCACTGTCCACAAATCGTTCACCGGGGGTTCTGCAACGCCTGTCATGCCGGCAATGAACATTGCCCCGCCGTCGGTCTGAACGCCAACGGATGCTCCGTTTTCACCATGAACATGGACCTTGCCGTAAATACCCGGTTTCTGGGAATTGCTTACAACAATGTTGCCAATGGCTCCGCTTTTAAATCTTACAATCGCCAGGGCAGTGTCTTCAACTTCGATATAAGGATGGTTCAGATTTTTCCAGATGCCGTAAACCTCATCAATATCGCCCATGAACCAGAGAAGGAGATCGAGCTGATGCGGCGACTGGTTAACAAGCACACCACCGCCTTCCATTTTCCAGGTACCCCTCCATTCATCCGAGTCATAATAAGTCTTATCCCTCCATCCCAGCATATTTACGGTTGCCAGTACCGGTTTCCCGATTTTTCCGTCATCAATGGCTTTTCTGACTCTCATAACCGGGGAATACCACCGGCGCTGACTGATAACGCCAAGTTTCACATTACCTGCCCGGCAGGCATTTATAATTGCATCACAGTCGTGAAGATCAGCGGCCAGAGGTTTTTCAACAAGGACATTGGCTCCGGCGGCAGCAGCTTCCACAGCCGGCTGCCGGTGGAACGGATGGGGAGTACAGACAATAACGAGGTCCGTCTCATTTTCGATGACCATTGGGCCGATCTCATCGCAGGCTTTTGTATTATATAATGAAGCGAATCTTCGGGCGGTCTCCGGTGTACGGCTCCAAACTCCGGAAAGCCTTGCATTTTTTATGTTTTTTATGGCTTTCGCATGAAGATGCGCCACTTTTCCGCATCCGGCAATCGATATGTTATAGATTCCTTTTGTCATCATCAACAGCATTCATGGTACAAGTATAACCTTTTTCAGGCTGCCTTCCTTTCTGTACAGCTTTCCAAACCATTCTGCACCTTCCGACAGAGGAACAACGGCAGATATCCGGTCGTCAACCCTGAGCTTTCCACATTCAAGCAGGCCCAGTATGGCTTCATATTCTCCGCGGATTGCACAACTGCCTCGGAGTGTCAGCTCCTGAGTCACTATTTTCTGAAGGGGAATCGATGCTGTCTTTGATGTATTGCCGACAAGTACGACAGTCCCGCCTTTTCTCACTGCATCGATGGCTGTATTCAGTGATTCGCTTTTACCGACAACCTCAAAGGAGACATCTGCGCCCCGGTTTGAAGTGACCTCCTTTATTTTTGATTCAATTCCTCCTTCCGTGGGATCGAACAGAAAAACTGCACCGCTTATTCTTGCACCATCAAGCTTTTCTTTATCATTATCTATGGCAATTATTTTTCCTGCACCGGAAACTGCAAGAAGCTTTATTATGAAATTGCCTATCATTCCGGCTCCCGTAACCGCGCATGAGGAGCCTGTTTTTATCCCTGAAATGTTTATTGCATGAAGGGCCACTGCAGCAGCTTCGACCATGGCTGCATGTTCATACGACACATTATCCGGAATCTTGTACAGAATATGCTGCGGGACAACTACATATTCTGCAAAAGCTCCATGCTGCCTGTAATCGCCCGGTGAAACACCAAGCACCCTTCTGTTGTCGCTGAGGTTGTATCTGCCTTCAAGAGTATACCAGTCGTCAAGGGGATAAATTGTTGAATCAAATGTAACCCTGTCTCCAGGCTTCCATTTAATTACGGAGGAACCTGTTTTTTCAATTACCCCCGAGGCTTCGTGTCCCATTATCAGAGGAGGAACCCTTCTTCCCGTGCTGCCGTCAAGTCCGTGAACATCAGAACCGCAGATACCGCATGCCTTAACTCTGATCAGGACATCTTCCGGTCCGGGTTCGGGATCAGGCACATCTTTGTAAACAAGTTTATTATACTCCTCAAGGACAAGGGCTTTCATCTGAACCGATTATCTGTTTTTACTAAATACAGCAGCAGAGTGCCAGACAAATATAACAAAAACGGCCGACAGATCATTCCACGACAACAACCATAATATCCATAACATTTGTAAAAGTGGGTCCGATGACAATAAGACCTCCTGCTTTCATGAAAAAATTGTACGTATCAAATTCAGAAATATATACGGCAGTATCCATATCTTCCTTTAATGCCAGGGAGACAGTTCCGGAGTCAACCACTGTACCAGCTCCTGACTTGTGACGATTAGTGCGTTAGTCAGGTATTCAGTCTCATTTTATACCGATCTGACCGAGTCAGTTATGACGGCACTTTCCCCTCCTTCCCAAGGAGGGGTGGCCCGGTTACTGCTTTTTTAACCGGACGGGATTTACTTCCGGGCCGGGGTGGTTATTGGTGTTGATAGCATTTAAACAAGAATTAAGAACATCCGTTCTCTCCTTTAAATGCATTTCTTATTTCTTTAAGTATGAATTCAGGATCCTGAAATACAAGTCTGTTTTCAAATCGAAGTACAGTAAGTCCGAGACCCTTAAGGAACTTGTCCCTTATTTTATCTTTTTCAATCCGGATATAATCACCATGAGGTTCCCCATCAAGTTCAACGATAAGCTTTTCTGACGGACAGTAAAAGTCAGCAATGTATTTTCCTATACTGTGCTGCCTTCTGAATTTTCTGCCATCAATGCCGGCAGATTTTAAATATATCCATAAGACAGCTTCGGCAGAGGTAGAATTATTCCTCAGGAATGACCTGACCGGCTTGAGGTATTTTCTGTTAAAGAGCTTATTGTTTTTCATCAGAGTAATGTAACTTAACAACTGATCAACCACCCCGGCCCGGGATCGAATTCCGGCCCGAAATAACCAACTGCCCGGGCCACCCCTCCTTGCGAAGGAGGGGAAAGTTACAGGGTGAGATATCTGCCTGTTAAAGGTACTCTAAATACCTTATTGGTACCAAAATCCTCTGAACTTATTCTAAAGCAGACAGACCACTTTCAATAATCGACACACTCTGCTTCTCTCAGGAACAAAGATGGTTGAGCCGAAAATACTTACTTTGTCTTTACATTTCTGATACTGAGATCAGAACAAAAATATGCGTTAGTGCGTTATAAACAAATCTGGAGGTTTTTAACAGTTCATATTCAGTGTGTTATAAAATAAAACCGCACTAATTTAGCCAAACGTCACAAGTCAGGAAATATAACAAAAACGGCCGACAGATCATTCCACGACAACAACCATAAGATCCATAACATTTGTAAAAGTGGGTCCGGTGACAATAAGACCTCCTTCTTTCCTGAAGAGACTGTACGAATCAAATTCAGAAATAAACACTGCAGGATCAATGTTTTTCGACAATGCAGAAGGTACAGTACCGGAGTCAACAACTGCCCCTGCTGCATCTGTGTTGCCGTCATTGCCGTCAGTACCAGCGGCCAGGATGGTAATGCCGGGCAGGTTATTCAGTCTCAAAGCCGCAGTGAGAGCCAGATGCTGATTCCTCCCCCCCTGTCCCTCCCCGGTCACCCTGATGGTCGTCTCACCTCCGAAAAGCAGACAGACAGGCTTGGGTATATCGGCATTATTTTTAAAGCTTACTGCAGTGCTGACAATCATTTCACTTACGCTTTCCACATCTCCCTGAACGGAATCATCAATGATATATGTCCTGTAACCCAGCTTCAGGGCTTCAGCTTTTGCGCCCTTAAGGGCATTCTGATTGGTCCCGGCAATAATATTCAGGACATCATCAAAAACATGATCACCCGGCTTGGGAGTCTCCGGCTTATTACCGGCAGCTCCTTCCCTCAGATAATTCATAACCCCTGATGTTACATCAGAGGCAAGGTTGTATTTCATTATCACATCGAGAGCTTCCCGGAAAGTTGAAGGATCAGGGACTGTGGGGCCGGAGGCAATAACTTCAGGAGGATTACCTATAACATCCGAGATAATCAATGTCAAAAGACTGGCAGGCCTTACTATCCTGGCAAGCTGGCCCCCCTTGACCTTTGAAAGATGCTTGCGGACGCAGTTTATTTCGTTTATCGCAGCACCGCACCTTACAAGCAGATTATTAACAATATATAATTCCTCGGGAAGAAGATCATCAGGCAGGTCGGCCATAAGAGCCGAACCGCCACCCGAAATAAGACAAATAACAAGGTCATTTTCAGATGCATTCGCGGCAATCCTGATTATCTCGCCGGTTGCCCTGAATCCGTTACTGTCGGGAACCGGATGGCCCGCTTCGGTAACTTCTATTCTTTTCAGCTTGCATGAGTGCCCGTATTTAACGACAATATGCCCTCCTTTAATACGGTCGCCGAGGGTGGTCTCAACATAATGACCCATGGCGGCGCTTGCCTTCCCCGCGCCGATAACAAAAATATTCTCAATGTGGCCGATGGGGATTTCATGGCCGCCAACAAACAGCGTCTGATCCTTCAGGCTCATGACGTTTGCCATAAGGCTGCCGGGAAGTACACTCCGAACTCCGGCAAGGAATATTTTTTGAGCTGCCTCTCTGCCGTTCATATCATGTTTGATTTTTCAGTTTACATAAAAAGAGCTGCACAAACCCAGACCAGGGAAAACACTGTTATTCCCATAACAATAGTTGAAGTCGTGTAAACCTTCAGGGTGTCATCAACCTTTAGTTCTCCGAAGTTGGTAACGACCCAGAAGTAAGAATCGTTTGCGTGAGATGCCATCATTGAACCTGCTCCCATGGCAAGCGTTGCAAACAACCTGCCTGTTTCGGAAGATAAACCAAGCATTGGCAGCATCGGTGCAACAAATGATGCAGTGGTAATTATTGCAACTGTTGACGAGCCCTGAGCGGTCTTCATAACCGCAGCTATCAGAAACGGTACAAGAAGTCCAAGAGTGGTACCCGAAAGCTTCTCTCCCATTATCTCTCCTATGCCTGTCGATTTTATAACCATCCCGAACATGCCGCCGGCAGCGGTGATGATCAATATCGGTCCCGCTTTTACAACTGCTTCCGAAAAAAGAGAGTTCATACAGGCAATTGTTTTTCTCCGGAGAAGAAGAAGAGACAGAAGAACACCGATGAACAGGGCGATGACGGGCTCACCCGGGAAAAAGAATATCCTGGCTATCAATCCGTTTCCTGTTTTATCTATCAGTCCGGCAAGTGATTTTACTGCTATCAGAAGGATAGGAACAACTATAGGAAGAAAGGAAAGCAGAACAGGTGGATTTTCTTCGTTGCTCACAGCCTCATGTGGATGAACATTCACAGGAGATTCGAATTTGTCATTGCGGGTTACCCATTTGCTCCAGAAATAAGCTGCCATGGCGCCGGGAATCGCGAATAATATCCCGATGATTATAAGGTAACCCGTATTTGCTTCAAGGACTCCTGCAGCCGCGAGAGCTCCGGGATGAGGGGGTATAAGGCAATGAACCGAATATAGTGAAGTGGCAAGAACAGTTGCCATGAACGGCATTTTTATGCCAGAACGGTTTCCGAATGATTTTGCGAGACCGCTGAGTATAATAAATCCCGAATCGCAAAAAATCGGCAATCCGGTAAGGAATCCTGTTATACCCAGGGCGACAGGACTTCTTTTCTCTCCAGTCTTTGAAAGAATATATCCGGCAATGCTTCTTGTTCCGCCTGTTTTATCCAATGTAATACCGATTATGGCTCCAAGGATTATAAGAAAGCCAATGGAGCCCATTGTATTTCCAAATCCGTCCTTAATGGTTTTAATAATTGACGATGCGGGAAGGGTTGTAAAGGCAAGTAACAGGGAAACGATGAAGAGGGCAATAAAAGCATGAAGTTTAAGTCTTGTCGTAAGTATAATTATCAGAATAATACTAATAATTACAAGCAAAGCAATGAGGAATGCATTCATGGCAGCAGTTATCTTGTCAGTTTACGAGATGTATTTCCTTCACCGATTTAACGGCCCTGTCGGAAAAGAAATCAGCCGCCGGGAATATACGGAACAATCCGCCGTCCTCTCCCGGAGTTGTTTTAACAAGCAGGAATTCCTGCTGGTCGTTCCTGTTGCATAGCTCTGAAAAGGAGACCGAGCACCTGTAGCCATCGGCAGCTGCAAAACAAAGAATTCCCTTTAGAAGGTTTTCACGGTTGAATGGATATGTCCTGTTAAGAATATCCTTAATTATCAAGCCCCTAAACGGCTTGGTGCTGTGAATTCCCCTTCCCCTGCCGTAGAAGACCGTGTTGTATGTTATTTCATGCAAATCTGACGGGAAACCGGTTATGGTACCAACCTGCCTGCCAGTATTTTTCAGGTCAACATTTTCCGAATACATTGGTGAAAGATCTTTCACAACATTGAATGAACCCGGAAAGGATCTTACAGTTATTTTTACAGGAGAAGAGATGTTTCGCTCCGTTATGAGATCAGTGCCTGCTATAATTCTGCTTTCGGAAGGAAGCGGCCAGAGGTCTTTTGTTTTGGACGGTACTATCCTTGAAACAGAATCTGCAATAATTATCTGGTGTAGCCTCGAAGGATAAAAGATCTCACCCCAGCTGAAGACAACTTTATCGCCCTTTTCATTCTCAACTTCGATATACATATCTATAACAGAGCTGAATTCCTCTGAATTTATCTTTTTAATTATACTTTTTTCGAGAATGTCAAAAAGCGAATAGCCGTCATACCTGTATGCTCCGACAAACCTGTCCGATCCGGTCGGATCGAGAAGAGTTTCCTTCACTATTACTGAACGTCTGGGAAGTGTTTTAAAGTCGAAGACTCCTGGATTGGATATCTCGCCTTCTATTGTTAATTGTTTAACAATCAGTGGAAAGGTTTGAGTCTTGTCGTAAAAGTTGTTTGTCATTTCAGTCGGTCGATAAATTTTTGATCTTTTCTGTAAAACTAGAATCCAGGGCCGGCTTCAAGTGCAGGCTTTAATGATCAGGAAGAAAGCTGAAGTCAATATTATGTTTCTCATAGTTTTATTTGTAACGAGAGCCTGTAATCATTAACAATGATATATTAACAACCATTAATGACTTATTCTCAATCATTTTCTTCGTTTATCAATGCCCCCCCTTTCCCGTTTCCCCCAAAGGGGAAAAGCTTCTTTCGCTGCCCCTTCCCCTGTGGGGGAATCCCGAAATTTCGGAAGGGAAGAGGGTAAGCTTCAAATAGTTTTTCTTTTATTTATAATTACCGACACTCATTGCCTATTTAACCAAAGAACAGATATGCAACCAGAATTGCGGTGACTGCTCCGGTAAGATCGGCAAGAAGGCTGCATCCCACCGCGTGCCGTGTGTTTTTAATACCCACTGAACCGAAATAAACCGCGAGAATATAAAAAGTTGTATCAGTCGCTCCCTGCAATGTACACGAAAGGCGGCCGATAAACGAATCGGCACCATGGGTTGTCATTGCATCAATCATCAGCCCTCGTGCCCCGCTTCCGCTGAGAGGTTTCATGAAGGCGACAGGCAATGCTCCGGTGAACCGGGTATCTACGCCAAGCCAGGAGAAAAGCCTGTCGAAACCTGTTATAACAAAGTCCATTGCTCCCGATGCGCGAAAGATACCAATTG
>Ga0208695_1000080_pt1 | contig 135619 bp, 157 predicted proteins | sample AD_UKC111_MetaG_FD_184449 | JGI IMG/M metagenome (GOLD analysis project Ga0208695, IMG submission 184449) | Active sludge microbial communities of municipal wastewater-treating anaerobic digesters from Hong Kong - AD_UKC111_MetaG (SPAdes)... | ecosystem: Engineered > Bioreactor > Anaerobic >... | reverse complement strand
TGGGCGGAGTTCCGCTCAAGCCAAGTATACGCCCTGTGAACTGAGAAAGAAAGATCTCATGACTGTAGAGTAAACTGTGACACTCATCTAAGATTACGATATCATAGTGAGAAGGAGTAAGCTTGTTCAGTGACAAATAGGTTGTAAACTCTATGTTGTCAGTTGATATACCATGCTTCTTTCCTTCAGCTTTCCAGGTTTCAAAGATGGAAACCTTAGGTGCTGCTACCAGCACTTTAAGATTCCCATCTTTTTCCTTCTGGAAATGATCTACATACCGTAAACCGATGAGAGTTTTACCGACGCCCATACTAATGCCCAGTCCACAGTGTTTATGTTTTACAGCCATTTCGAGAGCTTCTTTCTGGACTTCGTTACGTTTGCTCATCTTGTTGTTCTTTTGCACACTCATCAAGAACAGCCTTAGCTATGGCTACAGCATTACGAGCTAGTTTAGCTTGTGAGAACTTGCTTCCTTTTTTTGGCTCATCCAAAGGCGTAGAAAACATTGTTTCCCAACTAGGATCTAGATTTAATAGACCAGTAGCTATCTGTATGCTTGCAGCTTCAAGCTTTGTAAAGCCCGTATTAGTTGTGGTTGGCCAACCGTCTTCACTAGTTGGTTCCGGGTATGCGGGCTTTTTATAGTTGTCCTGATTCATGTGTTACGGGTTTAGTCATATACACGAGATACAGATCCGTCGAATGGATTGTACTCGACCTGGTTATAAGATCGGTATTTACCGGGCTCAAACACCATACGATCATGCTCGTCATGAGTAAGGATACCCATTTCGTGCAGCATGAATGTGATAGAGTTATTTGTCTCTTCAACACTCATGTCTTTGTTGCATTCCAGGATATGCTTGTGTCCGAAGATCTCTCCTTCTCCAAGCACGATCCGCTTAGCTTTCTTTACTGCCATGGTTCTGTTTTTAAAACGGTTATAAAAGGAAACCTGGTATCAGGTTTCAGAATACATCAGCTCGAGATAGTTTTCTTTGGTAAGATGGTAACGGCTTACAGTCTCACTTTGATCACTCATTTTGGCTACGATGATATCTCCTTGCCGGTAGATACGTTCAGGATGACTGATGTCTATCCTGATAGTCCATGCTATGGCACTGATAGCATCATACTTTATCTCTTCTTGTTGTCTTCTGCCCCATCTTGCAACCGGACCTTCTTCTACAGCTTCTGGTGATACATAGAGCCAGTACTCACGGTTTGTGGTAGTACACCAGCATCTTACTGCGTAAACCGGGTTTAACATCCGGTTCCATCTGTCTTTACCAAAGAGTTTTTCTCCTTCGATCTCATAGAGTTCGTAGACATCCTCAAACTCGTAATCGTACGGGTCATTGTTAGTGTCCCAACGCATGCGTTTTTTCTTGATGACCTGACGATCTCTGAGGGTTGGTTCCATCTGTTTAAAGATGGTCTCAACACCAATGCAGTCAAAGTATACTCTGCGTTTTTCCGCATTCTCCAAAGCCAGGGCTTCTGTGACGGTTACTTTTTGGATTTTGTCCCACATCTCGTATACGAACTCACCGAAGTCTTTCATGCCTGGTTTTCCTTCAATAACTTCTTTGTTGAAGTCTTTGAAGTCATCATACTTTGTTCTCCAAAGACGCAGGGCCTCTGTCAGACCAAGTTGAGGTAGCCCACATACTACATACTCGAACATCTCATATCTATGCGTCGAGGTTAGCTTGCTCGTGTCTATTTTTAGCTTCATCATGGTTTACAGATTTTTTGAAAGAAATGGTGTAGGGAATGTTCGGGATAGACTCATATGTATTCAGACTAAGCTCAATATCTACTTTTGTCTTAGCTAACCCGTTATTCAATGCTATCCGTTCATCAATTCTGCTCAGTTTTCCTTTGCAGTTTTTCAGAGCTTTTTCAAGTGAGACTTTGATCCCGTTTTCGATCCTTTTTTCTACTTGAGCTACAAGTGTATTATCAACAAACCCGTTCTTCAGTTCAATAGAGAGTGTTACATACACTTTTGTTCTGCCATGGATCTGTATAAACAAAGTAGCTTTATCAGCGTTGATCTCTTCTTTGAACCGGATTGAATGCTTTAAGAGAGACTCGTAGTGTTTACTTGTGTTAATAGTACCTACCAGGGCATTCTTAGTACGATTATACTTGAAAGATCCACTGGTGACCCTTCTGTTGTCCCCCAGGTCTACTTGTTCAAGAGTGTTGGCCACAAAGCCTTTGAGTATGTGACAACCAGGTTCCATATCTGTACTCCTCCATTTCCAATATACCCATGGTATCCACACCTGATCCCGATGTCTTGCGTTATAGTGGACACTGAATACTTTGTTAGGATCACGGTCCTGATCCTCTTTGAACTCTTTGATTTTTTGTCTGCAATACGCAGCAGCTTCTGATGCATACTTACTATAGAGATGCATAACTATGTTTTTGGTGTTAGAATTATTCTTTGGTCGGGTGGTTCATCTTGAACTCATTGATTTTTTCTATCAAGGCTTTCTCATAGACCTCACCACCATCATGAACACCCTTTGCATAAGCTTTTGAGTGTGTGTCTACGATCAGAATACCGATACCGGCAAACAGTACCAGGTATCCCACGGCTTGTAACCAGTTCTTCAGTTCGATTTTGAACGGTTTGAACTGGATAGAGATCTGAGCCAAGAACAACGCACAGATAACTATGATACCGATGTTCAGTAACAGGGAATACTTATTCATTTTTAGGTTCGTTTAAACGTGATGAAGAAAGGCCAAGCTCTTTAGCCTCTTCGGGATGTGTTTCTATCCAGGTATGACAGTTTCTGCAGAGAGCTTTCCACTTAGACATGTTCAGATAGTTCTCTCCTATACGGCCCTCCGTGTGGTGTACATCGGTTGCTACCAACGTACACCCCACGAGATTGGCCTGACACTTAGGATTCGCTATCAAGAACAGACTTCTGCGTTTATCATACTCGGACATCTCCGTCTTCCTTTTCTTAGAGATAGGCGGGATGGGTTTGGGTTTTTCCATAGAGTACCAGCACTCTTTACAGTACTTTTCCTTTCCATGGGACTTCCATATATGCTTCAGCTGTTTACAGCCGGCACACGGTTTTAACTTGGTTTGGATCATACTTCTTTGATGTCTTTGCTCGATGAAAAAAGATGCCACATGAAGCGGCCATCTTGAACTGTTTGCAGGTATACCCACTCGTTTGGATCATACTCTTGCCCTGTACCTACAATACAGAATGTACAGGGTGTGGCTTCTTCATCAGGGTCTATCTCCCACCACATACAGAGTTGACCAGTAGGGTCCAGTCCTGCATATAAAAAGGTTGCTTCTTGGGGGATGTCTACTATCCAAACTCCGTTGAACCCAGGATTGATTGGATACTTATAGATCTTTTTCATACTAGTTGATAAAAGTTTTTGGGTAAAATGTTGACCTCCATGAGTTTAGAGGCTACGTCTTGTTGGGAGAGTCCCAGTTCTTTGAAAGAATGACTTTCATGGATGGATCGGTCATGACCTTTGGTCTCAACCAGGGCTTTAGTGATCGGTGAGTTAGGGAAGAAAGCCATAAGAAAGCTATCCACCCTCTCGTTTATAATCTCTTGTTTCCACCGGTTAAGGATCCGTTGGGCTTTTGCGTACTTAGCAAGTACGCGTAATTTCTTAGACTTGGACATCTTGTTGACATCATCCTCAGAGTAATGGCTTAAACCATAGACAGCTTCGGCATAGAGCTGTTGCTGAACTTTGTTGAAAGCCGGCTTTTCCAGTTCCTGGTACCGTTTCCGGCCCTTGGTCTGAATTTCTTCTATGTGAAGAGCTTCATAAGGTTGAAACTTATGTTTGTTTACATCTCTGAAGGAGATAATGATGCCTTTAGAGTTAGCGGATACGGTCTTGTGAGGATTGTAACGCATGATCTACAGTTTAAATGGTGAAGTTAGAGAACTTGTGACAGTTCTCCAAAGAATAGTCTACATATAAAAAGAGTGCCCAGTAACTAGGTTACCAGGCACTCCTACTCTTATAGAGCTACTTAGAGAGTAGCTACAGGTGTTTCTTTAAAGGTGTCCTTTTCTGTCAGACGTAAGACAGCTTGGACCTGGCGGATCTCTTCTCTGTTGTCGTGCATGATCAGCTCATCAGAAGCTGTATCATCAGTGACATAGAAGCTTTGACGATAGATCGGCTGATCACCTACGCGGCAGATAACGCCGGTGGTTCCCGCCATTTTCAGATCACGATCCGGATTCTGCGGATTGAAGGGTTCAAAAGACTCCCGTACTACGATCTTTCCGGGGAGTTCCTGGCCAGCAGTGAACGACGCTGCTACCAAATCATCTACACGGCCTTTGATCAGAGCAGAACGAGTGGCACGCCTGAGCCAACCTTCCTGGTTGATTTGCGTAACCTGTTGTTCTACACGGATATAGCCGAACTCGGGGTTGTTTTGGGACCGACCGATGATGTTTCCGTTTTCATCAGCAGTCACCTTTACTTTTCCGTACATAACGAACTGTTTAGGGAATGAATAAAAAACCCCAGCTACCTCAGGTAACCAGGGTTATTACGTTATTGAGAAACTCAGGCTTGGGGATTATTCTTCCTCAGGCTCAAAGTCCATATCAAGTGCAGATAGCTTATCTTCTTCCGGAATCTCAGTCAGATCTTCAGCTGTTTCTGGATCTTCAGTGATGGAAGCTGATTCACGTCTGCTTAAAACGGATCCAAACCATGGGTTTTCCACGGTTTCTCCGTAATTGTAAGCAACGAGGTATTCCAGTTCTTCATCAGATAGTTCCAGATACTGCTCAGTGGAGATCTCAATGACCTTACCGTTTGGCAGTTGGTACAACATAGGGTGTTTACTTATCTTATAAAGATAAGGTCTACAACTAGTTATACAAAATCCGGAGTTTGGAAGTGTGGATAATAGAGCTATAATCAGGAACTGGAAGGATTTCTTCGTCTGTTGTAGAAGCGTTTTTTCCAGTAGGCATTGGTCCGGTTAATGGCTTCCTGCCTTTTCTCCAGTTCAGCCTCTAAGATGACGACTTTTTGCTCCAGCTCTTTTTTAGCTTGTTCACAATCATCTTTAGTGAATAGTTTTTTTAACCAATTCATAAGCTTTGTATTAATGAAAAAAAGGGGGTACTATATAAAAATCTGGAACAAGTTTAAGAGCTTGTCCCAGATTCTGTGAATTGTTTGTACAAACCACTGAAACGTCCTCCTGAAGGAATAAACCCATTGGCTCGTATATCTTCGATCAGTTCGATGTGGTCAATCAGCTCACCTTCTGCGTTTACTTCTTTCCCGTTTCGTTTGATCTCAAATGTAATACCTTCTGTGGCATCCTTGGTTTCAATCGTAATGATCAAAACTTCTTTTTGAATAGGAAGATCTTTCCAGTTAACAGGAACTTCACCTTGATGAACTTCACGTACCCAGGCTTCTGCTACCCATGCTACTGCGTAGATAGAAAAGTATTGACGTATTTCTGTTCCCATTTTTGGTATTACTTCTGTTACAAATTCTTCCTTGGTCTTCTCTGTCTTCATGTACTTACCAGGAATGGGAACGTAAACTACTGCGTTTGATTCTTCTTCTTCTCCCAAGGCATTAGCAAGCTTCTTTCCCATTAGTACAATACAGGGATTCAGGTCACCTTGTTCGACCAGAAGCTTCTTCATAAAGTTGAAGAAGGAATCTTTAAGTTCTTTATATTCTTCTTTTGTCAACATGGCTTAAAATGCCAGAGAGCTTCCGGCAAAAGCTTTATGTGTTTTTACAGCCGGTTCCAGCAGGATCAGACGGGCTACTTCTGTGGATGCATCATCTTCGTCCTCTCTTTCAGCAACCAGGAGCTGGCGGCTAGACAGAACGGATTTGATGTAACCAATGGGTCTTCCATTGATCTCGAAGTCTTCACCTACACTGTACTCACTGAGCCAGCTTGGACTGATCGTAGCAAACGTTTTGATCTCCAGACGTTCTCCATCTTTGATCTCAAAAATGTTGTACAGTTCAGAACGATCTGCGTGTACGTTGAAGATCTCACGGAACTCGTAAGGATCTTCATCGTGGATGTTGATCTCGTTGATCACAGCTTTTACCAGGTCCATGGTGATGATCGGCATCTCGGAGATCATCTTGATAGCAGACTCTCTGTGGTGTTTGTGCTTTAAGAGATCATCTACTACTTCCATGATGACTTCCAGTTTCATGTCACTGAACATTTTTACGTACCGGATACGGCTCGGACGTTGTAACAAGTTTGAATCAATCCTGGTTTCATTGGTAGTCAGCAGGAAGAAAATACGGTGTTTGGTCTTCATGGCTCCATCCATGATCGTCAGAAGACTGTTCTGGTACCGATCATAGATTTTCTCAAACTCGTCGATAAAAACAATAACATCCTGCTGTATGTTATTTAAGAAGGACACTATACTGTCATAGTGCCTGGGGATGATGATAACCGGTAGGTTCATCTCGTTACAGATGATTTCAGCTGTGACAGTCTTACCGGTACCTTTCATACCGTTAAGCAGTACACCAAAGTTTCCTGTGGTGTTTTCATAAGACTTTTTCACGCGGTCGATGAACGGCCTTTCAATACCGTATACTTTATACGGGAAAGGGAAACTGTCCTGAACACGATCCAAGTACAGGAACTTCAGAGCCGGATGCTCTTGAACTTTATAAATCCCAACCGGTAACTTCTGTACCTGGTGGGTGATTTCTTCGGGGATAAAACTGCTCCCACGTTGTGACCATACATTGTTCATGCTGTATGTTTTTGTCTTGTTTAAAATGCCTGTGAATACAGGTTACTGATCTTGCAATACTGAGTAGTCGATGTACTTGTTCAACAGTTGAATCATAACACGCTTTTCAGCATACGTTGGATTTTCCGTAATAAACAAGTTCATCTCTGTCTCTGTCATTTTCTCTGCCAACAGATCATACTCCTGATCTGTGATTCTGTAAACACTTTTAACAGTGTTGTCAAAAAGATCTGGTAGGCTACCTTTTGATACTATGCCGAATTTATCTTCGGTCCAGTTACGACGAGTGATTCTGCTCATATTATGGCTTTGAATAGTTTGCAACCATGTATTCTTCAGTGAGGTTTTTGTCTTTACTCTTGATGAAGTTCATTAGGATTAAAAGTTCTGCATATACGTCGTACTCAAGCTTCTTACCGAGCTTAGGATCTACGATCATGTTGTCACCGGTGTCTGTAATTGTCAGAACACGTTTATCACGTACGTCTTCTGACCAGGAACTAGCTTTAGACCTACGCATCATGTAACTGGTTCCGATACTGTCTGTAATCACAGAGATGATGTACTCTATTTCATCATTCTTCTTGTTGATAATCAGGTATTCTTCCATATGCTTGGTTAAGGATGTAAAAAGACCAGTTTAACGTACTGGTCGTCAGACAGGAGTTTACGTCTCTGATACTTCTGTATCAGCGGGTATATTGTATAAATACTCAGGATCAACGTACATATCTAGAATTGTACTACTCTTTTTTAAACCCGTCTACGACAAGTGTTACTTCGACATTGAAGTCAGGATATCTTAACTGCCGTAAGAATCTTCCAGTTTTTTCCTCTTGTGACAGTCTATGGTCTCAATGACCTTCCCCACGGGACTTGGATAAAGACGTATCCAGATTTTCAAAGAGAACATCTCTAAGAAAATATGTTGAGTAACTTGTTTAAAAAGAAAACCCCAGTAGTAGAAACCACCGGGGGTCTAACGATTGCTTAGCTTTGAGAGAGTGGACCCGACGAGAATCGAACTCGTGTCCAACAAAGAAGTCAATAACTACAACGTATTACATGTTTAGTACTGATTACTTTGGATCAAGTCTAAAAGACTGCGTCACTTCATCTGCACCGTAGTTTGGGGGCGTCCAATCAAGACCGCCTACTCCACCACCTAGTTTTGACATAACCAGGAAAACATGCTATTACTACCAAACATTCAGTCACTATACTTTTTATAACAGATACTTATTTGAATGTTTTCACATACTACGCTCATCTGTAACTGTATCATTCTGGTAACCCATAGCTGGGTTGCACGGCTTCACCCCCTGTATACCATGCTTCAGTTAGAATGCTCTAGGTCAGCCTAGACTATTAAGGGAGCCACTCTACGTCTTATACACGGATTACTTTACGGCATATGTCCCGTTTAGTTCTGTATGCTCATATAAGACTTCAGTTCTATTTTCTGTTGCCAGGGATAGATCCCCCGTAGGATCAGGCTGCTACAGCCTCATCAACGAAGATAGAAGCCAGGATAGCTTCACCTTCTGCTACACGCTCAGACTTAGTCATAGCGTTTATTGTTTTGTAAGTATTTTAGGACGTTCTTACTTTGTCCACATGTGTAGTTACCACTCACTCTGCTGTCTAAACCAGACGGGCCCAGTGTAGAACAAATATAGAACTTTTTTAGGAGTTCTACAAATATTTCTGCAGCTTTTCCAGTTGACCCATTCTACTTTTTAAAGTCTGAGCTCACCAGACAGTAAACAGACCAATGGAGCTGCTCTTTTAAGCTTGCTTAAACATAACACAACCAGATTGACGGATGGTGTGATCCCCGGAGCTAAGAAAAAAGTACAGAGTGTGTTGTTACACCAAATGCTCTAAGGAGTGTATAATAATCCAGCTACTCAGTCCTATTGACGCTTACTTCTTTTCATCAGGACTATATCTCCTGTAGTTTTACCACTTTTAGTCGTCACATAATCAGTTACGGGTCCTACTTGCAACTCTTTAAAGGACTCTTAGATGTATATCTGATCTCAGCCAGCCTCAACCCAAGAGTAAGGTTCTACCTTATGGCTACTTCCAAGCCTACCTCCTCTGTACTATATTTTTACCTGGGCTTACAATCAAAACACCACAGGATAAATTCCATGATCTTAAACAAGATCAGAACTGCTGTTAGACAAGCAAGTGGTAGGATGAACGCAGCAAATGTTCTAAGTAAGGGAGGCTTTGAAGAAGGTACAAAGTACCCTATAATCCCAAAGATCGTACAGATAGTAAAGATACCCAGTGCTATCTTCAAACGTACGATCAACTTACTGGGCATCTTTCCGAATAAGACTTTCATAAGCTTTAGACTAATTTAAAGTGTTTGTTTATAGGGGCTTATACCAGATTTGAACTGGTGACCTCCCGGGGTTTCGGTTTTCTTTTGGGGTTGCAATAACCTTAATAAAAGCCGCCTCATCGGACCCGGTGTTCTGCCACTGAACTAATAAGCCCGTGTGGTACTCTAATTTATCCAGCTTGCAAGTACCGTGGCTGTCCTCACAGAGGGTTATCCCCTCCCTGCTGTTTTTTCTAGGTGAGTTAGGACTAGACTTTTAAGATCACAGATCTCAGGCTGTCGGCCCACAACTTTCAAAGAAGTTGTCACTTATCCATACAGACATCACTCTGCTTCTCATCATACAGGATGGTACTATCCGTTGTCATGTTTCGGAACGTGTGGCCAGGGATGGACCTACCCCATCATCTTCGGCTTTGGACACCGACGCACTACTTGGCTCAGATGTTCATACAGAGTTGTACAACATTTGGACAGTTTCTGTGTTTGTGCTACCCAACCGGTTTGATCATTTAATGACAGCCAGTGTCTCCAGTTTTTTATTCGGAGCACACGCCTTGAAACCTTCGTCTTTGTAGGAGAACCGTACACGGCTTCCTACCAGGTTCTGGAGGCTGTCAAAAGCTTCTTTAGTGATTTCCACTTCCTGGGTGTTCGCGTAAGCTTTTGAGTCGTTAGAACCAGATGCCCGGCCACCTTCAAATGCAAACTCCGCTACATAGTAGGAGCAGGGGAAGGTCTTATGACTTACTTTCTGTAAGGTACCAGCTTTGATACCTTCAGATGTTTCACATGCACTCAGCAGTACTACTGCTGTTAAGATTGAAAAGATGATCTTTTTCATTGTATGTAAAGGGGTTTTAGATTTGTTAAAAAAGACTATGGTTACTAGTCTTGGTCACCATCCACGTCATGCGCTGGTTGAACCTCCTCATAACCATAATCTTTTTGAAGCTTGTAAAACAAGCTTATAAAACGTGATTGTCTTTTTGGATGCAAGGCTGTCTCAGGGTGTTCAAGATAGATCCGGATACCTGAGTTACGTTTACGAGCCATGTTCAGACTACCTCCAATAAGCTGAATAAGACCTATGACCTGTAATCCTTCTGGATTGTGTTCTGCATAGGTCAAGAAGTTTTTGACCCGGAGGTACTCTTCTGACTGATCGTTTACTGTACCGTCAATGAAAGCCTGGGCTACTTGTTTATCGTCATTCCAACGCTCGTCATCAAACATCATGTAGTTCAGGTACCTGAATAGGTAAGCAGGAACTCTTACTCCATCAAATACTTCTTTACAGTAGTACAGGGCTTGTTGGGCACAATCTTCACGAGTGATGTATATTGTACCTGAATCATCCTTAGCTATACCTAACCCTGTACCGTCAACCAAGACAGTCAGAGGTTTGGCATCAGGATGTTTTAGTAAGAACTTTTTAAGTGAGATTGGACTACCTGATCCGGCTATACTCAAGTCTTCCTTTTGACTCATGTTTCTGGTTTTTTGGATTAAGAAAAAGAGGCCCGGGTAAAGACCCAGGCCGTAATGCGTCATTGTTCCTTGTAAATCACTAGCACCCTCTTGTCTTATAGTAATGACTCCTTACAGTACCCTTCTTCTACAAACTTGGTCATGTAAAAGAGGTCTGGTCATATTTCAGTGAGGATGGGCTCTTATCAAGCCTCAGTCTTCTATAAGAGTAGGGTCGTGTAGTTATTACCGATGCTTTAATATAACGGCTTACTCAAGCATCCCATTTACCTAACAGAGCACTCCGCTTTGGCTTCTGTACCTGATAGAGAATCTTAATCTCCTCCTCATAACTACTTGCTGAAAACTCATTCGTGTTGTTGGGGGTAGGCTCTTAACCACGCTCATCCACGTAACCCTTCCTTTCTCAAGGGAACAACACGTACAGGATTACTCCATAGATTTTGAAAGATATAGTCTTAGTCCCTCCGTCCTTACTCTGGCGGGAAACTGGTGCACTATAAAAGTGTCCATCGTTCTTAGACCCTCAAGGTACTTTTCTCACCTCTTATTGCTTTAAGGTTATCTACACCCTGTTCATTCAGGGTTGTTATCTTTATGCAGTCTGACTCACGTTACAAATGTCGTCGAGCAGCGTACAAAGGCTTCAATGTTTAGCCTGATCATGTAAAGGTGACTTACTCGTAAGACTCTGGTTATTAACCGATACATCTTACCGTCCTCATGTCACTGGAAGACTACATACTTTACAAGCTTATTAGTCAACGAGATTCTTTGCTATCTCTCTGACAACTTCGTTTTTAACGGTGGTACATCCCACTCTGATCTTACCTTTTCCGAAGATGATAGCATCCCCGTCAATAAAGATCTGAACTGGTGCTACCCAGTTAGGATCACGTTCAAGTTCCAGGATCTGAACTTCGTTGTGTTTAAGATCAACAGGAGAACCGGTTCCAATGTTAACAGAGTATTTATATCCTAATAAACCTTCTGTATAGCAGTCTTTGTTTCTGTTATTGTGACAGATCAAAATCTCTTTATCTTCTTTGTAGATCCTTCCAGTAATGATTGTTCGGTCTACTTTTGCTGTCACTTTTGTACCAACAGGAACTTTTGACCAGTCAAGCTCCGATACTGTAACCTGTTTAAAGAACGTAGGGTTCAGTGGTTTGTACGCTGCTTTCTTTTTAGCAGCTTTCTTTTTAGTAGCCATATGCTTGTTAAGGGTTTTAGAAGTTAATACCTGTCACTCCAAGTGTGTGAATACTTTATCCTTACGTTACGTTGGAGTTTGAGTCCAAGAGGCTTTACTTATCAGAGTATCTGTCCACAAACAACTCCCTCTTGGTAGGGGTTCTGAATTAACCAAGGTAAGTGTACTCACTGTTTAAACCGCTACTACCGGCGGATACTTGGTTTCAGTTGTTTTGCTTTCAGCAGGTATTAAGAAGTTTATAGTGAACGTTCTATCTCCTGTGCGTTACGGGCTCTGTTGAGACGTTTCCCTACGAGTAAATCATAGAGTTCAAAAGCATATTTGTATACTTTTGAAGACGTTGTAAAATCGTCAGACGTCCATCTGGAATCTACTTCGATCCATCGTGGTTGAGGTTTACCAAAGAACCCCCACTTTTTCCGATACTCTCGTTTTTGAAGTACAAAGAACCAGACGTCTTCAATCACATTGTTGAAAGTACCAAAGTCGGCTACAACTCTATAATCCGGATTATCCGGGATCGTAACAATGATTTGTTTTTTCATATGGTGGTTATAAAAAGAACAGACCAAGAACAAATAAAAGAATAACCAGTACCAAGAGCATTGCTCCGGTACGTCCTTCATCTTCATCTACCGTTTTATCCTGGATCATCTTATCCAGTTCATTCTTAGAGGATGCCTTTACAGTATCGGTATTACCGGTCTGGTGGTTATGGATCAGGGCAAACCAGACACCACCATTATATACCGGGTGGTATTCTTCGGATGCTGAATATGGATGACTGGGCGTGAAATGTTCTACCGGTACAGCATGTTCTGTGACCGGAGTAACGTGTTCAACAGGGGTTACATGCGGTTCCACTACAACGTGGGGTTCAACAGTAACGTGTTGGGCGTTTGCCATAAGAGATCCTACTGTCAGACAAAGGATAAAGAAGAGCTTTTTCATGTGTGTTTCGTTTTACTGTTTTAATCTGTATAAAGGTTCATTGATTTGTTCGTATTGAGGTTTGTCTTCTTTGAATCCAACATCTTGAGAAGCTTTCTGAAGTCCCATCAGAAGTAGTATAAAAGCACAGAGTACCTGTACAATAAGTAACCAGTTTTTATACCACCAAAGCTTGGGAAGCTGTGGCTTGCATAGAACAACGATAGTACTGGATGTAACAAGCCAAAGAAAACCTCCTATACAAACGATAAAGGTTATTAAAGCATGAGGGTTCATTGTTTGACGAATTTTTTGGTTGAGATAATACCTCCTACGTCAACTTTAATGATATACAGACCAGAAGCATACTGACCAGTATGATAACTGAAACTGTTCTTACCAGGACTTAGATTGTACGTATAGAATGCCATTCTTCTTCCGGTAGCATCATAAATGTAGAAGTTAGCTGTAGTAGCATTATCTACGTTTATGGTAACATTAAGAGTCGATGTAACAGGGTTGTTTGACCAAATAGATGTCGAAATAGATCTGGTTACTTTTACAACATCACTGTATGTATAAGTACCAGATGTCTCAATAGACTTAAGTCTGTAATACTGCTCTCTTCCTGGGAACTTATGTTCATAGTCATACTCAGAAGGAGAGGTTGGTGTAGCTCCGATAGCAAACGTATGATAGAGACCGTAAAAATGAACACCGTCTGTAGAGGATTCCAGGATAAACTCTTTTATGTTTATCTCTTCAGATGTTTTCCACTTGATCATGTTTACATCAGCCAGCGGGTACGCTTTGAAGTAAACCAGTTTGATAGGAAGAACTCCAGGAAGTACGGTAACCATCATGGTATCCCGTCCTGTAGCTCCTTGAGGGTCGGTAACTGCTAACTCAAAATGATAGACACCCTGTACCAAACCGTTGACTTGTGTGGTACTGTCATTGGGTGAAACTATAACGGCCTGATTCGGCCCATCCACTTGACTCCAGTGGTAAGACAGACTGCTTGTAAGCCTACCGGCTACAAATGCAAGAATACAACTACCTAAAAAGAATAAAAGTTTAATGGCGTAACTCATAGGTTTCTTTGGTTTAGTTAGGAAGGGTGGACTTGCACCACCGACCTTCCGGGGGTCGCCCGGATGCTCTCCTATCTGAGCTACTCCCTGAGTACACCTGTTTACTGGCACAAGTGTTCCAAGCCAAGGTCTATACTGAGGATAGCTTTCACACTACTTCGAGTGGATCTACTGGGTTTATGCACGGTTCCCAGACCGGCTACGCCTATTATCACACGGGGACGGTACTAAGTGAAAAACTGTTCGACGGACTTCCCCATAGATTACTTACTAGCTCTCAGTATCAGATCATTCAGGTTGTGCTGCAGGTTCAGGACCGAAGAGTTCTTCGATGCTTACTTCAACTACATTACGACCTTCCATATGCTCTTTGATCTTTTCTTCCGGACCCCACCAGCATTCACAGCCGTATACAACGGTACCGTTGTCCAATTCGATTTTGGGGTTGGTCATATCCATCTTACTCATCAAGTTTCTCATACCTGCACCTTCTTTGTATTCAGGTACGTGATCACCGACGTACCATCCATATCCCAGAAACCGAACTTCGTTTTCTGAAGAGGAGAGGATTGCTCCTACACGTCTTTTTTCCATGCTTTTAGTTTGGGTTACTCAAAGATCTTGTTGATCTTCTCGATGACTTTGTTGTTGGAAACCTTCTGGCCATCCAGGGTAGCCAGTTCACCTTCCAACTTGGCTTTTTCTTGTTCTTTCTTCTCAGAAAGATTCTGGATATCGTGGTTAATCTGTTTCAGATCTTCAACGGTTCTTGTAAACACGTCCACCACGTTTTTAGAACGATCCTGGAGTTCCAGGACACTGTCTTGGGGCTTGCTGTTAAACCACATAGCAGTAGTATTTTTTAGGGTGATATGAAGGGAGCCGGTTTTACCCGGCTCTTTGTTACTTGTTATTGAGGTTGATCATGAACCCGTTGGAGTTACCTAACACAGTACTGGGTACATCACCGTTCCACTTCTGAGTTTTGATATACTCGATGTATAAGGGTGTAAGAGTCTGTTGTTCACGCTTGATAGCTTCGGCCCTACCTGCAGCCTGGATCACAGCCTGAGCTGAGTCACCACGAGCCGTAGCGATCTTTGTAAGAGCTTCGTTCTCAGCTGTAATACGGTCAAGCTCAGCCTGTTGTGCTTTCTGAATAGTTTCAGTTTTCTGCTTGATTACGTTAGCCAGTTCCGGAGGCGGGACAACACCAGGATTGATCTGGGACACAGTAAAGTAAGCACTCATTTCTTTGTTGAGCTCTTTGATGATATCCTGTTGATAGTGTTCCCGGTTGTTGAAGATGCTGTCAATGGTATACTTATTCGTAGCATTATTCATGGCGATGTTGGTAGCTGTCTTGATCCAGTTATCAGTAAGACTGGAGAAGCTTCCACCTTTCAGCAGGTTGATATAGACGTCCGCGGCTTTCTCAGGTTTCAGGGCAAAGTTGAAGCTCGGGTTTACCTTGATGTTGAAACCACCTTTGGTAGTTACATCGAATGCTTCATACTGTACGTGACCCTGGCGGATAGAATACTCTACGATGTCTGTAGTCCAGTCATTATAGAATACCCAACCCTTTACCGGGATAGCGGTAGGGATACCTTTCATGTTACCGACTTTGTCGATCTTAAGACCCACATTACCGGCGTCAATACGCTGCAGGGAAAGAGGATTTACAGCAGATGCGATGATACAGAAGAGAACAACGGCTGCTGTCTTAATGATCTGAGCAACGTTGACTTGTTCTTCTTCAATAGTTTGGGTTCTGCTACCGTAGTTTACTTCTTTTTTGACTACTTTAACGTAGTTGTTGAAATTGAAGATCCCGAACATCAGACCTAAAAGGCCGAGTGACAAGATGAGGGTGATGAGGAAAATCATGACTTACTTTGTTTTTTTACAGTTTGAGAATAGGTTTTAACCACTCTCATCAGAACGTAAACTGATGCTATGACACAAACTCCGAGAGCAAACAGTACCACAAACATGATGAGGAAGTTGATTTTTCCGGAGAGGATATCTCCCAGGTAGTACACCGCATTAACAGTCACACAAAGTGTTACCAGTGCTACCAGGATCTCTAAGATTAGTTTACGCATAGACGATTGAGGTTTTAAAAGTTGTTGAAGCTGGATTATGTAAACTGTACTTTCTTGGTTTCTTTCCAGTTGTACATATGTTCCAGTGTTTGGATGTAATCCTCTGCTTTAGAGAAGTCCATCAGTTCTTTCCTACGCTTAGGAATCTTCCGGAGTAACCGGTTGAACTCAAAGTCCGGATGTTCAGCCAAAGTCAGAAATGCCTGGATAAATCCATTACGAACATAGCCTTCATAGTACTCACCTATTTTTCTAAGCTGATCTGCCAGCTTAACGGCTTTCGTATAGCTTTTCACTTTGAATGTTCCGATCTTGAATTGTTCTTCAGTGTGACGGTTTCTGCTGATCGTATTGGTCAGAAGAACTAACGCAACACTGTGGTTGAACTCAGGATAGAGTTTTACAAACAGGTTATAAAGTCTGTAGTCTTCAATTCCTTTTGACAGGAAAGATTGAGCGTGGTCTTCAACCTTCCACCGGGAAGATTGTGTCTGCAAGGTGGCCAGCTCGTGAGTACTGAGCGGCTCTTCCTGGAAAGTATATTTTACCGGTTTTTGAAGCCTTCTGCAAGCTTCCAACCGATGTTGGCCGTCGTCTACCATAAAGTCTTTAGAAACCTTGATAGCATCTTGTTGGCCAATCTGCTTGATGCTTTCCATTCTTTCTTTTACGATGTGTTCTTTCAGCTGACGGTTGTCACTGCGTTTTTTGAACATTTCATAATTGGTTGTTTCGTAGATCTGGCCTACGACTTTAGAATGTTTCATACTGTACTGTTTTTAAGTCTATCCTGGGTGGTGTTGTCTACGCATTCTCTGTAGCACGGCGTACCCTTGGAGCATGTTTCAAAGCAACACCCACCAGGATCAGACTTGGCTTTGTTGGGGCTATCTCCAGGACATAAGTCTCTTATGAGGAGACCGCTTCTGCTGCAAACAGAGAGCACTTGAACATGTGGCAAGTGTTTCAACCTACCTGCAAGAAATCTGCATCTTCTTACAGCCAGTGTAAGGTTAGCATCTTCTTTACATGAACCAGCTCGATCTGCCCTCTACAGAGTTTGTATGGCTCTAGTGATCAGTCAACAAAAAGTTTGGTACTAGGATCGAGGGGTATCTGTTCCAATAACAGCATAAACCTATGCATAGAAGGATTTACCCATTACGTGAGCAAACATTCCCTCGACCTGGTACCTAGTTATTTTAAAAGCACTGTAGTTCTTACAGTGCATGCACGTTTGTCAACTCTGGTTATGATACCTTTCTTCTCAAGTAAACTCAAAGATCTTTTAACGGTGGCCTGGGTAATACCAAGCTCAGCACACATCCTGTTTACACTTACTGTCAGCTCGTTTGTTACACTATCAGCATATGTAGCCAGGTAAGCATACAGACCCTTCTCTCTCATGGAGAGTTCTGGATCTGACATTACTGTCTTGGATACCATTCCAAACCCACCGGACAACCGGGGATTCTTTTTCATGTAACATGTAAACTTTAAAGATGTAGAACAAATGTAGACGTTTTTCTTAGTTCTACAAAGTGTAAACAAAAAAAGTTTGGACTGGTAACTTAGTCACCATCTTTAAAGAGGTCTTTCAGCATGTCGTCCACCTGGGAAGTACCATCGTCATAGGGAATGCCTATGATTTTCATGTACTTACTGAAGTTATAGTTAGATTTAACTACTACATCTATGCGTTGTACCAGGTCGCTGAGTAAAAGGACGTTTTCTTTGTTCTCACGCTCTACCTTCTTCTTGGCTGCTTCTAAAGTCAGCTTCAGAATGGAGAGTTTGAGTTTCTGTTCTACAGTCAAATCTTTTGCATGCTCAAGCTTCCAATACTTGAAAGCATGGATTGCTATCTCGTGGTAGTGTGAAAAGAACAGAAGTGTAGCTTCATACTCCAGAGGATCTGTTATCATCTTCAGACAACGCTGAAGGTCACCAGATATGGTGGTCAGGTCATTAGGTGCTGCATCCTTTGAGTCATATAACTCAATGGCCATCAAGTTGTTGGCAAAGTGGGAGAAGAAGATCCTTTCCCTGCAGACATTCATCAGACTTTTTGTAAGGCCGAGTGCTTCCTTGAAGTCATCTACTTCATGGTTAAGCTTGATGTTTTGGAATACCATAGTTCTACAAAAAAGTAAAGTTAAGAAATGTTGAGGTTGCTGTCAAGTTCTACAACCTTTTCAGTTTCTCCAATCCGAACAGTGAACTGACCGTTACGGTTACTCATCCTGGATACGTTAAACTGCTTACACCACAATGCATAGTCTTTTGCATCAAAGGGGCGTTCAACAACTTCAGAACGAGGAGTAGGGGCCTCTACTTCATTAGTACTATGGAAACCAAGTAGTAAAAGAAGTTTTTTCATGTTGAGGACGATTTTACACTATAAAAAAGTGGCCCCAGTACCAGGTATCAGGGCCGTTTATACTACTGCTCAGGGTCTGCATGCTTTACGGCATACAACTTAGTTGTTCAGTAAAGAAAGAATGGCTGCCCCTTTGAACATTGTCTCCAGGGCAACCATCCATATAAGAAATGTCTTAGTTGTCAGCAGGTTTGACCAGTTCACTCATCTTGTCGATATGATCCATGCGTTCCAGCATTTGTGCTGCTTTCTCAAACTTACCGTCCGTACCGATGTTGATCAGAATGAGTTGAGCATGAAAAGCAACAAGAGCCTGGGCTTCTTTGTTATCAGGCCGCAGTCGCGCCTCTTTGCAGGCTTCTTCCAGATCTTCCAGAAGTTTTTCTCTGGGTGTAGCTGATGCTACCAGAACCAGCAAACCTTGCAGATGTTTAGCGTTCATAACAATGTTTTTTGGTGAGTTAAAGATCCTGTTACACACTTTAGAGGTATGTAACAGGATGATTTGAGTTACTCGACCTGTTCATCAGCTTCTTGCTGCATGACCATGATCTTCGCGCCCAGGTTGTTCAGGAGGTCATCGAACCTTACGAACAGAAAGATCTGTTCAGCAGTTGTCTGAGCAACCTCATTGAGCAGAGCTTCAGCCAGTTTGCTACCAATAACAGTAAGACCTTCGTCTCCTGTGTTCTCGTCTTTGTAGGTGGCAATGATGCCTCTCTCGACAGCTTTGGCTATGATCTCGTCAAAGACGATCTTGCCCAGTTTTTCAGCACGTTCGTCGGTGATACCGAAGTTCAGATGCAGATAGTCAGGTCCGTGGACGATGTTAATCTTTTCCATACTTGGATGGTTTTAGGGTGTATGAGGAATAGTTGTGTACTTAAGAAACACCCTGTCACATGAGTAACAGGGTGTGAGTGTTTTTACAGCTGAGTAGTAGACTCATCCGAACCAGCAGATTGAGCTTCTTTCATCTGTTTCAGCAGATCTTTAAGCTGTTCAAAAGTATCATCCATGCTAGATCTGAGATCTTTTATCATACTTTCAAACTTGGACATCAACATGATCCGTTCCGGTTCAGTTTGAGCCACATCATTCAGCAGGATTTCCAACAGACGCGGACCGCTGATCTTAACGCCTTTTTGACCGTCTTTCTCAACATCTGTGATGATGCCGTTTTGACGAGCATTTTTAACTGTTTCTGCCACAGCTTTTCCAAGCTCACGGGCACGTTCTTCAGAGATACCGAGTGTAAGATGAATGTAACCTTCGTTAAGGTCGATAAAAAGTTTTTCCATTTTTGGATGGTTTGTGGGTGTATTAAAAAACCAGGAAGATATCCTGGTCAGTTAGCTGTGAGTTATGAGGTTCGTTTGGTTTCCTCTATGCACTTTTTAAGTGCACGAATACGTTTGAGATGTCCTCCATCTTTGATCCTGGTATCCCACCAAAAAGGTCCATAATACCTTTTTGGTCTTTTTGCCATAAGTTCTGGATAGTGCTCCAGAAAAGGAACGTCCGACTCCCACTTGTACAGAGGACGTAGTGAAAGGTATACAAGCCTGCAAAGACCCATACAGTGGATACCAAACACAGACTTCTTTTTTTGTTCAATGTGTTTCTCAAAGTACTCCAACATTCTTTTATAGTGTACATGGCGTACTCTTTTTGTTAGTCCTTTCATGGTGTAGTGTTTTTAATGTTACGCACTAATTACCTTGATTACCAATCTCTTTAAGTAGTACACACCTGCCTTTACTGTCCAGACAAGGATAATCAAGGATATAAGCCCCAAGAAAATAAATATAGTTGTTGACCAGTATGTACACCGTACCCAGGAGTTACTTAAGTTACCCAGTGGCTTCAACATCCCAACGATGATGAGTTGAGCTTTTTTAGCTGCCATACTATATTATCCTCTTTGTCACTGATTCTTACAGTGATAACAAGGTGAACCCAGCCCCTTTCGAGACCAGGTTCACCAGAAAAAGAAGATAGAAAACAGCCGTACACGGCCCAGAGGCGGAGATGCGGCTGCCTGTTGTAGATATGTCATTCGACCGTACTAAGTACCATGGTACCTAACGTGTCAGTTCTTGTAGTCCCAGTAGATCCCATCGTCTTTGTCCTTGATGAGTCCACATTTTCTGGGTGGATCAGTATACTTCTTATCAATACGCTGGTTTTCCAGACTGTCTTTTCTGAAAAGTATCAGCGTCATAAGTAAAGAAATAACTGTAGGCACCCATAATGCAGGGTGCAGACGGTAGAACACCCAGGTCCAGAATGTACTTATGCATAAGCAAAAGCTTACCCAGGACCAAAACGGTATAGATTTAAAGACTCTCATACAGATGGTGATTTGAAATCAGATAATTACATTCTGAAGATCGGTGTGATCGGCAGAGATACTCCGAATTTGAACTGTTCCACGTTATTGTATCCCAGGTACACTCTGGTTGTTCCAACTACAGGAATAGCCACGGTTGCACCCATCAGGAACTTTTCAGGAAGCTTGGTATAGGTGAAGTATGCACCCGAAGGATTGGAGTTGGGGAGCATGACTGTATTACCGGACAGATGACTGTTACATGCCCAGTATTTCAGTCTCCAGGCAATACCCCATTCAGTAGCCACGGATACAGTACCGAACTGGTAACCCACGATACCGTGTACCTGTTTGGTGTAGTAAGAGAACTCAGAGATCACATCTTTGCTGCTCATGGGATAATCCTGCAGGATGTGGATATTCTCTTCATAGATCTTACTGGTACCGTTATAGGTACGCAGGGCAAAAGAGAAACCAGCTCCCAGGATCAGACCAGAGTTGGATGCATTGTATACATCAGCTCCAAGCATGTTGGATTTCTGAGAAGAATAGAAAGGGTTGAAGGCGACGTTCTGTGAGAACGATGTCAGTGTAACTGTAATCAGTACAAAGAACAATGAAAGTTTACGCATTTTGTTTACGTTTTTAAGGTTGAGGTGATTTACTTGTGTTTGAAAGAGTTGAGGTTACATTCGGAACCAGTAACTGTATACAGAGTATATATCTGCGGCATTTCGGAAGAATATATCTATCCGGTGGGCCTTGTCTTTTCTGTACGTAATGACCCGAAGATCACCGGTGAACTTGTATCCGTTTGCATACCAGTATACGCCACGTTCTATGCCGTCATAGCCGGCATCATCATCCAGTGGACTGGAGATCTTTTTGGACTCACCGTAGTAATGAAAGAGAAGTTCTTTCTTTGCATGTACAGCAAGTGTGTTTGTAACACTGGATAATACAATCTCGATATTGTCCGAGTTGTCTTCCACATTGTACCAGGTTTTATCGTCTTCATTAAAGACAGAGTAGAGGTTCCTGTAACTCTCCACTGTTAAAGTGGTTTGGGCTGATACCGCCAGACATGACAGTATAGACACCATAAGCAAAAGCTTTTTCATTCTGGTGTTATTTGGTTTAGGGTGTGAACAAAAAAGTTAAGTGAGCCAGAGCCCTCGCGGACCCCAGCTCACCATTTATTTTAGTCTCCCATGTCTACGCAGTAGAGCATCTTAGAACCATGGGATACCATGATCGTATAGGAGCCGGTGTAGTTACGGTATACCTCCATCCAGTCATCAAGAGCCGGAGGAAAAATTCCATCATTAAGCCAGCCACAGTGTTTGTAGCCTTCCTGGTCAACCAGGAGTTCGATGACATGTCTGGGATAGTACTGGTGTTCGGAAACACGGCCGGCCTTACACATATCCAGTGTAAGATCCGGGATTTGGAAGTCGATCATAAACTTGTTTTAGGTGAGTTATCAGGTTTAGGACGTGGGAAAAAAGAAAAAAAAGAAGGAGCGTGGTTATCGGACGCGTTCCAAGAGTATGTAACTGAAAGTATTCCATGGACCAGCATCCACAGTATCTCCTACATGGTATGCACTGTCAAACCACACGATATAAACATCCTGAGACACTCTTTTTGTACCCATGTGATCTGACCAGACTTGTTTGGCACGAAACAGTACTTGACGTTTACTATGTTCCTTGCATGCCAAGAGCATACAAGACAAAAGAAAGATGATGAAGACTTTCATATAGTGAGTTTGGGTGAGTTAAAAAGTAGGGAGACCCAGCCGTCGAACCAAGTCTCCCATGTTTTCCTAATATAGATTTACCAACCGACATTGGTGTGGCCATACCATATACGATTATTCAGACCAGTCAAACCGGTCCGCGTATTTATATACGATACCTAAGGCTGTTCCCAGCACCTCTCTCGTACCACTAAAGAGAAGGATATCTTAAAGACGGTTACAGTCGATCATAAACTGGTTGTAACATTCCTCACTGTAGTATATAATACCCCTACGCTGACACTCCAGAACATATTTAGTCCAGGTGTTTACCTTTTCATCGTTGTTGGCCAGCATACCAGCTATTTCTGCGTGTCCGAACAGATACTCAGGATTGGGTATCATGTGATATTGAAGGAGCTTATACATAAAAAAAGATTTGGTGATCCCACATAGTTGGGCTGGTTTAAACAATACAGCTTAGCCTTAAAGTGTATACTTTAACTATGTGAACGCTCTGTGCTTAACACGGTTTATACTCCCACAGAGGAGTTGAGATAGTGTGGAAAGAACTCTTTCCAATCTTCTATCTTAAGCTTGATAGCAGTGTAATCACCAGTATGCCATTCATAACCACGACCATGTTTTCTCATGGTAGATGCGATATGGTCAAACTGGTATTTCTTAAGGTTAAATACCCACATAACAATAAGATCTGGTGACCTCAGTATGGATATACCACACTGAACGCACAAGGCTTAACACCACCTTGCCGAGATCCCTTTGCACAAACAGTTGTAACGTAAGGTTTCACGTTTACTCTATTCAGCCTGTATTAGCTTATTACAACTGTTTTCTCATCTCTTGAAGAGACTGATTACTTTATTTCACTGCATTACATATACAGTAGCCTGTTTCTATAACAGGTTAATCAGTGTGGCTTCACGTCGTAGGAGATGTTATCTGAGGTGACTTACTCCTTATTACTTGTTATAGTCGTTGCCGTACGACATGTTACCACATGAGAATATGTGCATTGGGAAAGACGATCAATGACCCAGTCTGGCATAGTCTTCCATGACCGGATCTTTCCTGGTCTGGGTATACACCCAGAAACACAGGCCGGCTGAGAAGTATCCCAGTATACAGATCATAAGAAGCATGGTCCACTGACCTGCGTTCATATGAGGTACACGCTGAGGTACCATGATCAGAAGAACAGTGGCCAGAAGGAATACCACAATACCGTAGATGAGAGTGAAGTATTTCATAACGGGTTGATTTGCAGACTACCACCACTGCCAGTGCAGGTGTGGGAAGTCCTGATTAAAAGGTTTGGTGAATTGTTTCAGGCTCTGGTACACAGCATTATCTGTTGTGTCCATCCTGTGTACGATCTGTACGGTAACTCTGCGTTTAGTGTCCCTTACTCCCCTGTATCGTGGAGAATACCTAATCGGTGGACGCGTAAACACCCGGAAGTAACCATACTGTCCCGGGAAGGACTGCTGCCAGGCTTCAGTGAGCCTGAATAACAGCTTTCTCTTTGTCTCAAGTTTCATATCCGGGTCGGTTTTATTGTTCTACCTGAATACCATAGACAGGCTTGTCGGTCAGGTATAAGACTTTCTGTATACCATCTTTGTACTGTACAAGGACAGCCACCTTACCAGGGTGTTCAACAGACGGATACATTGAAATGATAGTAAACGGTAATGAAGGATCCTGTGGCATATAGCGTAGGTTTTAGAACGGTGGAGAAATCAGGTATCATATCCCTCTGCGTTCAGTTGTAATATGTAGGATTTGAACCTAACTGTTTCCACTACTTACAGACTTAAAAGTCTTGAGCCTATTACAACTGCCTAGCCTTGGGAACCAGGTTGTGACGCATTGATACATAAGAGACAGTAGTTGTGTAGTAGAGATAACAACACCAGCACGTCAGGGAGTCAGCTAATATCTGGTTCTTCACATCCCCTCCAGTAGTCCAGTCCACTGTGCCGGCGTTGGTCTCTAGCGTTTTTTTGGAGCCGGTGGCATATACCGGCTTACCAAGAATAATTACCAATATGCCTAGTGTGACCATAGAGCTTGTTACAGACATCTACTATATCTCCCTGCAGAGAGTTACCCCCTGTGCCACTTGGGTTTGTTGTGTTTTGCATACGGCAGGGAACACCCGTGCCTATAGCTATTTGATCCACGCCCGACCGTATTCAGGTTGACTGTGGATGAAGAGTATGAGGAAAGAAGTGGGTGTATAACTATCACTCAGTCATACACCCACAATCAGTTCGTAATCAGCATCTTACAGAGGAAAACTCAGTAAGTTACCACTACAACAACACAATGGTCCTGCCAACGTGTCTTGATGTTGCAGAGTCTGAGGTCGTGAAACCTTTGGCTGATCTTAGTGTACCAGGATACAAAGAGCTGGTAACACTGAAAGCGGAGTGTTCGTACGTGTTTCATAGAACAGTAACGTTAAATGGTGAAAAGAATGGTGGACTTGAGATGTAGAAGAGAACCGTAACGTAAAGCCACGGCTCTCTTTGTACTGCGTGAACAGGGAGAGCTTAAAGCTCTGCCACCTGTTTCACGTTCTGGTTGAATACCCAGTAACTGTCGTACTGACCCTTGGCCACGAACAGGGGTTTATTCAGGTCCACCTTCTCCGCGAAGTAGAGGCGTCCCGCAACGGTGTCCGCAAACATGCGTCCGTCACCCTTGTTTACGGAAATCTTGTCAATACCGTTCAGTTGTTTGAAGGTAGTCAGCGCGATGCTGTTCAGCGGTGTTTGATTCTTCTCCATATAGAGTTTTTTTAAAAGTTAACACTGGATTTGAGGGGGGTACGGAGTTCTTTGGAGGGTGGCGGGGGTTGATCAGGGAGAGGTACCCCCATCCTCTCCTACAAACCATACCGGTACCCGAGGTTAGTAAAACTACCCGGGGGGGGGTATCGTAAAACTACGATAGTACCGGGGGGTATCTTGGAGAACTGGGTCCAACTTTCCTTGAGCTCAAATCTGAGCTCTATAACATACCATGTATTCCTTATTACTATGTTCTAGGGCTCAAAAATGAGCTCAAGGAAACTTGTAGAAATATTTGGAGAACTGGAGTCTGGTTTCTTATATTTGTAGAGAACTCATGAAACTTGACAGACCTGCCTTAGCCCAAGGGGGTGTAAAAGCCCCCTCACTTTTAAAACAGCTTAGTTATGAATACAACCTATCAGGATCTTGAACCGGTCTACCAAAAACCGACCGTTATGACCAGAGAAGAAGTCTATAAGGTGATTGACACCGAGCGTGACTTCCAGGAAAAGATGATAGCTGACCCGACCAGGCCGGATATGATCCAGGACCTGCATGTTGGAGATACCATCACTGCAATTCAGTATAACCTGAACAAAGCATTAGAGGCATGGTATAAGGGATCGGTACCACACCAGTATACCATGGAGTTTCTACGAAAGATAGCAGCTCTCTGTGTACAGGCTGGGGAGACCTACGGTATGCCTCAGAGAACTGAGACCCCCAAGTACGCTGAGACGTTCAAGGCATTTGCCACCAGGGGATTTGATCCGGATCGACTTTTAAAACTTAATCCCAATGAGTGAAGTAGTCTATACAGACCTGGCTTGTGTGGTCGAGCTGTATAAGAATGGTGATCTCCCCCAGGATGAGATGGCCTGGAAGTACTATGCCGCGGTGGGTAAGGTACAGTGGGTACACAGAGATGAGCTTAAGAAGATGATAGTACTCAACGAGGCTTACCCGGGCTCCAATACCAAAAAGGGTCAGAAATGAGTAACAAGGTACTCATGCTTAAAGACAGATCCGGTGCTATACGCTTGATGACTGAGGAAGAACAGGAAAGAGAACAAGCATGGAAAAGAGCAGTTGAAACCTATCTGATGTGGGGCCCGGCAAAGACTATAATCAAAGATAAAAAACGTACCCGCAGAAAAATGAGGAAGCATGAAGATAGAAGTAGAACACAACCCGGCGTTTGACGGACCTGGGAAAGGTAAGAAGAGCATAGTGATCGGGTTACAAGATGAGTGGAGTTGGAAGATTCCACTTCCTCGGAAACACTATAACCGTCGTAAGCAGGTAAAGAAGACTATCCGGAATAAGTCTGAAGCTCCACCTTATATTGTAGGTATAGATCCTATAAACGAAGAGGAACTGAAACCAGATCTGGATAACTCAATGACAGATCAAATGAAAGCTCAACAGATAGCGTACAACATTGCTGTACGAGAACTCGACAAACTTTTCTCAGGAAAAACGATGAAATAAATTTGGTCATGTTGTAGAACTAACGTATATTTGTATTGTAGGTCAGAGATCTACATAAAACTATTACACAGCAAATGTTACTTACAGTCAATATAGGCATTATGGAACGCAGAGCGGATGAGAAGGTACGCTCCGTGGGTTCATTTGTCTGTACTGATCTAGGATAACTAGAAGTAAGTTTAAGATAACAAGAACCCCGGAGCACCAGCTACCGGGGTTTTTTATTTTCCCTCGTAGCAAACAGGTGTAGGCAACGGACTTTTAATCCGTGGGGTCCGGATCGTTACCGGACGGGGGAACAAGATATATGAGCCGATTAAGCTCAATATTCAGCTCATTCAAGCTCAATAATGAGCTTCAAATAGCTCCTTAGCTCAGGTGGTAGAGCTTCGGTGTTACATACCGAGAATGCATCCGTTCGACCCGGATAGGAGCTACCAGACAGAAGACATGACACACTACAGTACATATTACCGAAGACGGTCTTAACAAGGACCCGTCGTTCAATGGAAGGATATCACGCTACGAACGTGATGATGGGGTTTCGACTACCTCCGGGTCTTCCAGATATGTACTTATGGTGTAATGCTTAGCACGTCAGTCTTCTAAACTGAAAGTGAAGGTTGGAATCCTTCTAAGTATACGGACTCTTAGCTCAACTGGTAGAGCGGCACCCTGTTAAGGTGAAGGTTCCAGGATCGTTCCCCGGAGAGTCCGCAGTTTTATTGTGGGGAGCCAGGTGGCCGACCGGTCTCATAAGCCGTGTTTCCCGGGTTCAAATCCCGGCCCCGCAACCAAGATCATCTTCAGGTAGCTGTTGTGTACGAGTAAATACCGTACATAGTAAAAGGCAGTGAGGTCTGTTCCGGACAGACGGGTGAGATTCCCCTGGAGCTCTGTTCTTTCATGCAGCATAAGCATTAGGGCTGATGTGCCGGTCTTCCAAACCGGAGAACTCGGATCGACCCCGAGATGCTGCTCGTAAAAGAGATCCGTACTATAAAAAGTAGAAGGACGCCGGGATCTCAAGGAGGATGATGGAGTCCTAAGCCTCCAATTTGCCCCTATCGTCTAGAAGGTACAGGACGCCACCCTTTCACGGTGAAGAACCGGATTCGATCTCCGGTGGGGGTACTATTTGGTCCGTGGGTCTGCACGATGAAGACGCTGGCTTGTCACGCCAGAGATGACCGGTTTGATCCCGGTACGGACCGCATACTGATCCGTAGCTCAGTGGTAGTAGCAGGACGCTCATAACGTCAAGGTCGGTGGATCGTACCCACCCGGATCAACTTATACTCTCGTAGCTCAATGGTAGAGTAGCTCCCTGATACGGAGAAGGTAGGTGGATCGTTACCACCCGAGAGTACAGCATGGGGACTGGGTCTGCCAGGAGTGGACACCTGCCTTGCAAGCAGGATATCAGCTGGATTCAAGTTCCAGAGTCTCCACAAAAATATTTTGTAGAACTCCAAAAGAGTTGTATATTTGTATTGTGATGGTCGGTAAAGCCTCTTAACAGGCGTGAAAGCTGAAAGGTCACACGACAGGCGTTCAAGCTGAGAAGTTAACGTAACCGACCGATGATTTCTTGTTTAGATTAAAACAAGTGGGGTGACCATCCACCAAATTTTTATGAAGCAGTTTACTCTATCCTCACTCAGTCTGTATTGGTTGCATAAACCAATCGGGTGAGGTATGTAGTTACTGAAAAAGTTTCCAATCCCGATTAGGTTTTCCTGGTCGGGATTTTGGTTTTTATACCTCTGTGGTGAAACTTGGGAGACACGCTAGACTTAGGATCTAGTCCGGAAACGGGTGCAGGTTCGAGGCCTGTCAGAGGTACGATGTCAGAAGGTGGGACGAATTGAATGCACACCTGGGGACCTGAAATCCCTGACTGCTATGGTGAGAGTCCAGACAACTGCCGGTGTGGTGAAATAGGCAGACACGCAAGACTTAAAATCTTGTGATCCGAAAGGATCGTGTGGGATCATCCCCCTCCACCGGTACTACATGGAAGGTAATGCAGCTACATTGGAGTGGCGACTAGTCTTGAAAACTAGGCTGCCCCTTACACGGGCATGGGGGTCGGTTCCTCTGCCTTCCGCATCTAGAGAGTAAACTGACTAGGTGGTCAGACCTGTTTGCTAAACAGTGGGCTCCTTAACCGGGGTGGGTTTCGACTACTCTGCTCTCTGCATGTACATCGTTAATATGAACGGCATACTCTGGTTGATAGCTTTTGACGGAAAGACTACTGACTGGATATGCGAAATAGGGGAAGTTATACCGTAAGTGGTAGCGGGGCTGATTGTAAACCAGCTGTCTACGGACTCGGGGTGTTCGACTCACTCACTTCCCACATACATGGGCCAGCATAATGGTATGCACCAGGTCTCCAAAACCTCGGATGGACAGGGATCGTTTCCCTGGGCCCGTGCAAAAAGATTTTGGTAGTTCTACAAAAAGTAGTATCTTTGTATTGTAGATGAAGAAGATTACTACCCATACACAGTTTACCCAGTTTACGCAACCTTGTCCGGTCTGCGGGGGTAGTTGTGTTGGTGTATGTACAGTGATCATAGCAACGAGTTAAGAAGTACAAAATCAAAATACTAACCCCCAGACTGGTAAAACGGTTTGGGGGTTTTCTTTTTCTAGCTGTAGCCTAGCGGTAAGGCACTTGCTTTGGGAGCAAGATTACGTCTGTTCGATCCAGATCAGCTAGACAACATGGTGGGTTCGCCAAGATGGTAAGGCAACTGTCCGCAAAACAGTCATACGGGGCTTCGAGTTTCCCACCCACCTCAAAGGTTTCAGGACACCTGATCAAGCTGGTCTCCTCTTTGTGCAGGAGTGGCCGGCTTTGACAAAGTCCTACTTGGTGCAGAAGCTAACTTGGTAGAAGCACCGGTCTGAAAAACCGGGGGAAGTGGATCGTAACCACTCTGTACCACACAGGCCTTCTTAAGCTAACTGGAAAACTGCCTGTCTTGTAAACAGGACTTACCGGGTCGGTTCCGGTAGAAGGCTCTTATGGTGTTTGAAGCATTAAGGTGATGCACCAGGTTGTGGACCTGGGGAAGACGGGTCGGTACCGTCCTTACACCCACTATTTCCTTTTGGTGAAACTGGTATCACGGCAGGTTTTGGCCCTGCAGTTCCTGGATCGTACCCAGGGGAGGAAACTGATAAGAATCAGTTGTATATAAGCTGACACTGATTAATTTTACTAAGTATTACCCCTTAGTAATCTACTTACCTCAGTGAGAAATAGTCCACTCTAAAGACAACTACTACTGCTGAGTTTTGTTTATTGTGTTGTAATCATATGTTAGCAGCTTACCTGATGAACCTAGCCTCCGAGATGTGGGGCAAAAAGTGGAGAGCAGTAGTTATCTGGCACCTACGCCAGGGCCCCATGAGATTCTCTGAACTCAAACGCAAGCTCCCGGATATATCTGTCAAAGTCCTCAGTGAGACCTTAAAAGATCTGGAAGAATATGAGCTGGTTGTACGAAAGCAGTACCAGACCATACCGGTAAAAGTTACCTATGAACTTCATGAGGATACCAAACCTCTCACGCATGCCCAGGAGGTCTACCACAAAGCCCTGGTGAACTATTTCTACAAGCATCATAAGAAGCACAATCTCCCAGAAGACATCATTGTCTTATTAGAAAAGGAACAGCTTTCTGCCTAGTTACCACCTAACCTCTCTAAGATATTTAGGGCCCGGGTACTTGCATCTCTCCAAGTAACCGGCTTTCTTTGTACTTCCTCAACGCTTACATATCCACACATAGTGTATAAGTTTGTGTACTTTTTATAAGTTCTACAAGATAAATTTGTAGAGTTTAAACTTATTAAGTATATTATACTGTAACCTTAACTTATTACACTATGGAAAACCAATCATTAGACGATCAAACCCAGTTATCCTATTTCAGAGAGACTGTAAATAAGTACGGACAGAAGATCTACGTTCCCGTAGTAGATGTCCGGGATGGTGAAGCCGAACGTGCCCTGGCAACCCAGATCCTCAAGGCCTCCAACCAGAGCAAGTATATGCGGTATAACCAGTACCATGTTTCTAAGAAAAACAAATCCGTACTCTAATGAAAACTCTAAAGCTTCATAAGTGTAGGCTTCATTGCTACTCCATGGATCCAAAAGAAGCTGAGGACATGAACATTACCGACAAAGGTAAATGGCTGGACTTTGTGTTTCTCTTGGAAGATGTAAGAAGTATTAAGCTTACCTCAGATGATGAGGGTGAGATGACATGCGGATGTACCACATTGTTCATGAAGAACGACGACCATCTGATCATTGACACTCCGTTTGAAGAGTTTGAACATAAGTTTCTGGCCTACCATGGGGTAGAGTCAGATGATAGCCCGAATTTCTAAACACCTAAAAAACCCACGCCCTATGTCTAAGGACAATGTAACTCCCACCGAGGAAAAGACTGCCCCTACCAGGGAGGAAATCCTCAAGTTTTTCCAAGAACAGATCGAAGTAAAAAAAGTCCAGGTTGAGCTCCAGGATCTGAACACACGTTTAGCTGTGTCCAGGGCCGAGGAGCTAAAAGCGTTGACTTTTATTGCCCAGATCACGAACCCTAAACCAGATCCGGATCCTTATCAGGGAGGAACTCCTCATAAGATTACCCAGGAAGATCTGGATAACAATCCGGAACTGGCTGAGATGGGATTAACCGTTGGTGAGGAAGTGATCATCCCTAATGAGCAGGAGCAGAAAAAAGAACGAACACTGAAAAAGTAATATGAAGATCCTGTACAAACTCAAAGACTACAAAGAGACTTTCAAGTTTGAACGCGAGCATCCCAAAGAGCTTCGATGGGATGATAAGTACAAGTTGTACATGCTTACCCAGGAAGACAAGTTTCAGGGTATCTGGCTTGTTGACCGATCTGAAATAGTAGCTGAGATCCTTTTTAGCTGGGAGAGTGATAACGTGGCTCACATTGACAGTTTCACTGTACTCCCGGCCTTTCAAGGAAAAGGTCTTGGTTACAAAATAGTCAGAGCCGGTCTGGAATGGGCTAAAGAGTTTGGGTTTAAGCATGTAACTGGAGAGGCCAGGAAAGGAAAGAGCTGGCACATCTTCGAGAACCTTGGAGCTACACCAGTAGTTCTGCATGTAAACTGGGGAGGTACAGGAGAAGACTACATGTTTTTTAAAATGGATTTGTAACATGGCACTAGTAAACCAGGTTGATAAAAGAGTAAGAATGAATCTCTGGGACATTGTAAAGTACCAGCTGATGACTCATTGTTACCTGACCAAGATATCTGTAAGTGAGGCTGATCTGAACTGTCTTACCATGCTTGCAATAAGTGGGGAGCAAGAGCTTACCCAGTTTTGTAACAATGCTTCAAAGAGTGCAATCTTTTCATCCACTCAGTCTGTACGTAACTGTTTAACAAAGGCAGAAAAGAAAAACCTTATCAAGAAAGAGGGTAAGAATAAGAAGAAGATCTATCTGAACCCTGAACTGAAGATCCATGCAAAAGGTAACATTCTGCTTGACTATAAATTCCTAAGCGTTGAGACCAATCAAAGCTAAAGACCTGGTTCCCCAGGTAGCTACGGAAGTAGACATCTCACCCGATGTGGCAATGGTCATCATCAATCACTACTGGAGGGAGGTTCGGAAAGCTTTATCCGGTTTGAAACACTCACGCGTACATGTCACTAATCTCGGTGACTTCGTAGTAAAGCACTGGAAACTGGATGAAAAAATAATGAGGCTTGAACAGTTTGAAGAGTCCAATAGACTAAAAGGTCTGCAGCAGATAACGGCTAGGTTCAAAACTGCAGAGACACTTTATGATCTGAAGAGTCTTAAGAAGATCATTGAGGAAGAAAACCAACGAGCAGAGTTTATTAAACTACACAAAAAGACCAGTTATGTTACTAAAGGAGAGCCTGATCAGGATCTGGAAGAACAAGGGTCAGATACTTGAGGGAGTAATGAACAGCGTGTTCAAGCGTGAAGACGTCGAACACATAGCTCACGAACGCATGCAAATCTGCCGGCAGTGTGAGCTTCTTACCTATAACTCTGAAGGTTGTGTTGTACCGGGAACTTATCCCTGTTGTGACTCAACAAAAGGAGGCTGTGGATGCTCCCTGGATTTCAAGACCAGAAGTCTTTCATCAGCATGTCCGCTAAAAAAGTGGGAGGCTGAACTTACAGAAGAGGAAGAAGATAAACTCAAAGAAAAAATCGGCTATTGATGCCTGTTGTTCACACTAACGAAAGCATACAGCTAGAAGTCATACACTCTGTCTACAAGGAAAAGATCGAGTTTGAAAAAATGCCTGAGGGTGATCTTTTTCCAGTGAAGAAACAAAAGCTGGTTAAACAGCTACGGGTAAAGAAGTGGGTAAGAAAAGAGGGGATCGTGAGTATTGAGGAGTATGTGACTTCTAAACATAAGATAGCAAAAACCAGGTCGGTGGTATTTGATAAATACTCTGCCCAGTTCTATGCTACTTACCACTCGGTCGATGAAATACTCAACGTACTTGAGTGCCGACCAGTTAAAAACCAAATCGGATTTACCTATGATACTAAGATTCACACCCCAAGATCACAAGTACACAAGTATAAAGGACGAAGATAAACGGGACTGGGTTTCCGTAACCAGTTTCATATCCAACTTCAAACAACCCTTTGATGCTGATGCAATAGCTCTTAAAAGCTCCAAAAACAAGAAAAGCAAATGGTATGGTATGACTCCAGAGGCTATCAAAGAAGCCTGGAGATCTGAAGCCAACCGTGCTACTACACTAGGTACCTGGTACCATAACTGTCGTGAACGAGATCTCTGTGAACTGGAAACAATAGAACGCCATGGTGTATCAGTCCCTATCATAAAACCAGTGGAGATAGAGGGTATCAAATATTCCCCGGAACAAAAACTTAAGGATGGTGTGTATCCTGAACACTTGGTTTATCTGAAGTCTGCCGGTCTATGTGGACAGTCTGACCTGGTCGAGGTGGTAAATGGTGTCGTGCATATCACAGACTACAAAACAAATAAGGAGATCAAGACAGAAGGCTATACTAACTGGGAAGGTATCACTCAAAAGATGCAGACACCAGTAGGACATCTGGATGACTGTAATCTGAATCATTATAATCTACAGCTCTCTCTGTACATGTATATGATCCTGAAACATAATCCCAGGTTAAAGCCAGGTAAGCTGATCATCCACCATATACTTTTTGATACAGTAGGAGAGGATAAGTATGGTAACCCCATTACTGCCCTGGATACAAATGGAGATCCGATTGTAAAAGATGTTGTCCAGTATGAGCTTCCTTATCTTAAGGCAGAGGTGATCTCTCTTATGCACTGGTTAGAAGATAACAGAGATAAACTCAAACCTAAGTCATGAAAGATCCTTTAGAGAGTTACAGTTTTATACTTCTTGATGTCAGTAACGGAATCACAACGGAACCCAGGAAGAAGAAAAACAGAAGAAGAAAACATGGAAAGACAAATACGCATCATGACAGGTCCAACAGGACTAAAGATGATTGCAAAGGAGCTGGATAACCGGTATAAAGGCTTGTATGAACAGTTGAAAGAAGGAAACAAGCAGGCGTATAACAAACAATTTAAGCTAGACGACTTCAAAGATGCTATAGGAAAGTATTTTGAAAAAGTAAGATCCAATAAACCCACACGCAGGAAGATGCGTAAAAACACCCATGGTAAGACTATTTGATATACAGAATGGAAAAGTAACAGCTACCGAACACTGTTACACACTGAAGTTTTTGAAAGACATCATGGACAAGTATCCGGATGATCACTTAAAGATCTATGCGTACTTGTTCTATATGACCTGTCCTAACCCGGATCTTAATCCCTTCTTTGATGTACCCGAACAAGATAAGGAAGAGATGATCTTACAGGAGGTTGATGCCGACTTTTCTACTGATGATGATCTTATCAAAGAAGGTTTATTCAGATGCAGGAAGCTTTATGAAACTCCTACATACAGGGCATATCACGGTATCAAGGTAGCACTTGATAACATGGCCACTTTCATGGCTAACGAGAAACCTACTGCCGGCCGTGATGGATCTGCTACTGCTCTGTTACGTATAGCTGAACGATTTGACCAGGTACGTCAGTCTTTCAAAGGAGTTTACCGAGATCTGAAAGAAGAACAAAGTTCCACAGTACGCGGAGGACAAAACCTAGCGTACGATCAATAATGTAAGGTGGTGAAACTGGCAGACACGCCCACTCGTCTCGTGGGTGCAGATAAAGAAATAGGTATACGGTAAGGGTTGACCACTAATGCTTGCAAGCGTATATGCCGTTCCAATACTGAATCTCTGCGTGGACGTTCGACCCGTCCCCTTACAGCTAAAAACCTAAGACTATGGCAAAAGAAACCACAACTCAGAACGAGCATCTGTATGATTGGGTATTTCACTTTAACTACTTGACCGGTAGCTGGGCAGCTATTCCCAGGGACTGTTACAATGAGTATTGGAGTGACTTTAACCACCCACGCGTGATTAGATCATCTAGCATCACTACACTGCAGACGCTTATAGCCAAGGTTGAAAAAGACCCTGACTATCTGAGCAAACTGAAGTAAAGATGACCCCCTTTAAACAAGTCCCTACCTACGAAAACGGTAACTGGTTCGTAACCACTTTTAATACCCGGGAGGAGTTCCGGGATTTCTTGTTCTTTCTATTCAAAGAACCAGGCAAGTATGAGTTTGATGAAGTAACCAGGATCTTTAATGCTGAGGCTCGTAAGTTTCAGACCCAGGGTTACTACTGCAATGCTCCACTGAAGAGCAAAGACTTCATGACCTACTGGGATGACCAGAAGAATAAGTGCAGAAACGGCATCATTGTAAAGAACAAGTCAAAGACCTGGTATATAACCAGGGACTACTACATGTGGCTCAACTTTCTTCCTATCTATGACAAGGAAGAAAAGAAGTTTGACTTTGCCAAGGTTCGTGATGCCCAGTATCATATGGCCTTGTATGAACATCTGGCTGAGCTGAACTACAAACATGCTATCATCCTAAAGAAGCGTCAGATAGCTTCTTCTTACTTTCATATGGCAAAACTGATCAATACTTACTGGTTTGAATCCGGTAGTATCTGTAAGATCGGTGCCTCACTGAAAGACTATATAAACGAGAAAGGCTCCTGGAAGTTCCTGGATGAATACAAAAACTTCTTGAACGAGCATACTGCCTGGTACCGACCGGCCGAACCTGATAAGGTATTTGCCTGGAACCAGCAGATCAAAGTACGTATAAATGGCCGTGATACCTATAAGGGTCTTAAGAGTACCATTGCTGGTTACTCTTTTGAAAAGGATCCTACAAATGGCGTTGGTGGACCGGTAACTTATTTCTTCCATGAAGAGGGCGGTATCGCACCCAAGATGGACCTGACCTATGGTTATATCAAGCCGGCCCTGAAGTCTGGTCATATCATTACCGGTCAGTTCATAGCTGCTGGTTCCGTGGGTGACCTGGATCAGTGTGAACCCATGAAAGAATACATTATGCATCCGGAAGAAAACGGGTTCTATGGTGTAGAGTCCAATCTTGTAGACAAGAATGGTACAATCAGAGTAACCGGGCTCTTTATACCAGAACAGTGGTCCATGCCTCCATACATGGATGAATTTGGAAACTCTCTGGTAGAAAAAGCCTTAGAGGCCCTGGATAAGTACTTTGAGAAGGCCAAACGAGATCTTACCCCTCAAGCTTACCAGCTAGAGCTTTCTCAGCACCCCAGAAACATCGAGGAAGCGTTTGATACGCGTAAAGTAAGCGTATTCCCTGCACACCTAGTTGCACAACAAGAACGACGGATCGCTGATAAAGAGTACCCTGTTGAATACCTAGAGCTCTCCAGAAATGCTGAAGGGAAGATCATTGACTCTCCCTCCAGGAAGACTCCGATCATGGAGTTTCCTGTACCAAAGAAGATGGAAAACAAAGAAGGGGTCATCTGTATCTACGAACGACCGGTTAAAGACCCTCCTTTTGGAATGTACTACGCGTCTGTCGACCCGGTAGGAGAAGGTAAGACTACAACCTCAGATTCCCTATGCTCGATCTACATCTATAAAAACCCGGTTGAAGTCATTAAGGACTATGGTGATGGTAAAGTAGAGAACACCATAGAGCGGGATAAGATCGTGGCTAGCTGGTGTGGACGTTTTGATGACATCAACAAAACTCATGAACGCCTAGAGTTGATGATCGAGTGGTATAATGCTTGGACAGTTGTGGAGAATAACGTGGCCTTATTTATCCAGTACATGATCTCTAAAAAGAAACAGCGGTACCTGGTGCCAAAAGACATGATTCTGTTTCTGAAGGACCTGGGAGCCAACCGAAACGTCTTCCAGGAATATGGTTGGAAAAACGTAGGGACCCTATTCAAGGGTAACATCCTAAGCTACGGTATCGAGTTTACCAAGGAAGAACTGGACCACGAAACAAAGGAAGACGGGACCATTGTAAGGACAACCTACGGCGTGGAACGTATTCCGGATCCAATGCTGCTCAAAGAGATGAAAGCTTACTATGATGGACTCAACGTGGACCGTCTGGTATCTTTCTGTGCACTCATAGCCTTTGCCAAGGTTCAACAAGCCAACCGTGGATACACCAAACGTGTAGAACGAGTGGAACAAAAGTTGGAGAACTCCCAAAAAATCAGTAAATTAAATTGGAGACCTTTTAGACATATTGGGTCATCAGAAGGGGGTTCCAAAAGTATGACACCACCCAGAACACCCTTTAAAAACCTAAGATAATGGAAAACAGTACATTACATTCCCAGAAAGTAGCTATACTTTCTCGTTTGATCAAAGAAAGCTCCCTTACTCTGGAAGAAGCTATTCTGCTGTTAAAAGAAGAAGAATCACTGGGTATCAAACCTCTTCTGCCGATCAATATACCAGGTACGGCTGCTCCTAATCATCCGTGGAATACTCCTACAACTGCTCCCTGGCAGCCCAGAGATAGTGGTATTCTGTATAGTAACAATGTTCAAGCTTTAAGCTCACTAACAGCTCAGGGGTCTGATCATCCTACACCCTCTCTGTATACAAATAACTAAGAACCATGCAAATATATAACGCCCTTGACCTAAAAGCCGGAAAGAAGGTTGAGTACAACAAGATGGGTACTCTGACCCAACCTATCCAGTTCCTTCCTGCAAAGGAAAAGGATGATGAGTGGCGTGCATGGAACCTTGACTGGCTCGAGTGGCAGGGTATGAAGATGCTGAGACGTAATGCTCGCAGACTCATGAAGAACTACAAGCTGGCCAAAGGGATTATTGATAAATCTGACTACATAGTTGAGGAAGACAACGAGATGGCTGACCTAATCGAAACTCTTACCAAAGAGGACTCATCAGCGTTAGAGCTCAAGTTTTATCCGATCATTCCGAACGTAATCAACGTTCTGTGTAACGAGTTTGCCCAGAGAACCTCAAAGATCATGTTCCGGGCGGTAGATGACCTATCTTACAACGAGATGCTTGAAGAGAAACGTGCTCAGATCGAGCAGGTTTTACTTCAAAACGCTCAACGTAAGATGACGCTTCAGATGATGTCCCAAGGCCTTGAACTGGACAGTGAGGAGGCTCAAACCGCCATGCAACCAGATAACCTCAAGAAGCTCCCGGAGATTGAGGGTTTTTTCAAGAAGGATTATCGTAGTATGATCGAAGAGTGGGCTGCTCACCAAAAACGCGTTGATGAGGAACGTTTCCGTATGGATGAGCTGGAAGAACGCGGTTTCCGTGACATGTTGATCACCGACCGTGAGTTCTGGCACTTCCGGATGATGGAGGATGACTATGAAATTGAGTTATGGAATCCTCTACTGACTTTCTACCATAAATCACCGGATACCAGGTATATTTCCCAGGGTTCCTGGGTAGGTAAGATTGACCTGGCCAGTGCTGCTGATATCATTGACAAGTATGGCTGGATGATGACCCAGGAGCAACTGGAAGCCATCGAGACTATCTATCCGGTAAGATCTGCCGGCTATGCTGTACAAGGATATCAGAATGATGGTACCTACTATGATCCTACAAGATCTCATGAGTGGAATACTCAGATGCCCTCCCTGGCTTACCGTCAGTTCATGAGTCTCTATGATACTAAGTTTGGTACCGGGGACATTGTAGAGTGGATCCTGGCCGACTCAGAAGATACTCAGGACTTCGGAAAGCAGCACCTTTTAAGGGTAACCACTGCTTACTGGAAAAGTCAGCGGAAGGTAGGACACCTTACCAAGATCACTGAAGAAGGAGAACTTATTCAGGATATTGTAGATGAGACCTACAAAGTTACAGATAAACCTCTCTATAACACTGCATTATACAAACAGAAGAGTAAGGACAACCTGATCTTTGGTGAACATATTGACTGGATCTGGATTAACGAGACCTATGGTGGTATCAAGATTGGTCCTAATAGGCCAAGTTTCTGGGGTATGAATAACCCTGGTGGTATCAATCCGATCTATCTCGGACTGAACGGTGGTAAACCGGGCCCTATTCCTTTCCAGTTTAAAGGAGATAGTACTCTCTATGGCTGCAAACTCCCAGTGGAAGGTGCTGTATTCGGTGATCGTAACACCCGCAGTATTTCACTGGTCGATCTGATGAAGCCATACCAGATAGGCTACAACATAGTGAATAACCAGATAGCTGACATCCTTGTAGATGAGCTTGGTACGGTTATTCTTTTGGACCAGAACGCTTTACCTCGTCACTCTATGGGAGAAGACTGGGGTAAAAATAATCTGGCCAAAGCCTATGTGGCTATGAAGAACTTCCAGATGCTGCCCCTGGACAGTACGATTACAAACACTGAGAACGCCCTTTCCTTCCAACACTACCAGGTACTAAACCTGGAACAGACAAACCGTCTGCTTTCCCGTATTAACCTGGCTACCTACTTTAAGAACCAGGCCTTTGAGGTCATTGGTCTGAACCCCCAGCGGATGGGTCAGCAGCTTGGAGTACAGGATTCTGCAAAAGGTCTTGAGATGGCTCAATCAGCCTCCTATGCTCAGACAGAACACCTGTTTACTCAGCACTCTGACTACCTAATGCCGCGGGTTCACCAGATGAGGACCGACCTGGCCCAGTACTACCATTCTAAGAAGCCCTCTATCCGTCTTCAGTACATTACTCAGTCCGATGAGAAGGTCAACTTCCAGATTAATGGTACAAGTCTTCTTTTACGCGATCTGAACATCTTCTGTACTACCAGGGTAAACTCCCGGAACATCATGGAGCAGCTTAAACAGCTGGCTCTGAACAACAATACAGCCGGTGCTTCCATCTATGATCTGGGTAACATCATCAAGGCTGACTCTCTGGCTGAGATCAACCATGCCCTGAAGACTTCTGAAGAGAAGACTAACGCCATCAGACTGGCTGATCAGCAGCATCAACAAGAACTGCAGCAGCAACTGATTGCTTCTCAGGAACGTGATAAGGCTGCAGAACGCGAGTTTATGGCTAATCGTGACGATAAGATGATCAAGAAGGACATCACTGTAGCTGAGATCCGTTCTGCCGGCTACGGGGCTGCTGTAGATCTTAACCAGAACGCTCAGAGTGATTATCAGGATGCCCTGGAAAAGATCCAGGAGCAGGATAACTATCGTGAGCAGATGAACTTCAAGCGTGAGCAGGAGGTTAACAAGAACATGAGTAACCAGCAAAAGATGAACCTGGAACGTGAGAAGATTCAAGCCAATAAAGAGATTGCTGATAAAAGACTTCAGATAGAAAAGACAAAACTTCAGAATCCGGTAGTAGGAGAGAAGCCTAAATCCAAAAAGAGTTAAGAACTATAGCCCTATTATACGGACATCAGCCCCCTAAGTTCTACAAAAAGTAACTTGATAAGGTTTAAAGTTGTATATTTTTATTGTAGAAGAATACAACAAAAAACCAAGTTAAGTTATGGAAAACCAACCCGCTGTACAAACTTCTGTACAACAAGTGGACGTCGATCTGAATGAGATCTTTGGAGCTGCCCCTGGAGCTGATAGTATTATTACTCCAACCGGTGACCCCAACAAGGCTAAACCGAGCATCTTTACTACCAAGACAGCTGACATGAGCTTTCTGGATAAAGAAGATGAAGAAGAGGTTGAAGACGATCCTGAAAAGAAAGTGGAGAAAACTGATACTTCTAAAGGTGCAGTTTCCCGTGAAACGTCTACAGAATTTCTTGACGAGATCGACGAGAACCAGGAAGGTGAACAGAAAAAAGGTGGTCGTCCTAAGACCGATAAGAACGCACTCGTAGGATTCCTGAAGAAAAGGATTGAGTCCAAAGAGATGTTTGCCTTTGATGACTATGATGAATCAAAACAAACACTGGACGAATATCTGGGCTCTCTTTCTGAAAAAGATATTGATGAGCTGTGGCAAGCTAACGTAGACAATATGAAGCAGGAGGTGGCTGCTAAAACACCTCAAGAGTTTTTTGATAGCCTTCCTCAAGAACTCCAGTATGCTGCAAAGTATGTAGCAGATGGTGGACAAGACATCAAAGGACTGTTCAAAGCCCTGGCTCAGGTAGAAGAGGTTCGTGAACTGGATCCTACCAAAGACAATGACCAGGAGGTGATCATCCGGAACTACCTGCAAGCTACCAAGTTTGGTACTGCAGAAGAGATTGAAGAAGAGCTTACTACCTGGAAAGATCTGGGTGTTCTGGAAAAGAAAGCCAAACAGTTCAAGCCGAAGCTTGACCAGATGCAGGAAGAAATCGTGCAGAATCAGCTTGCTGAACAGGAGGCCCGGAAAGAACAACAGAAACAGGCTGCTCAGGCTTACCAACAAAACGTGTTTGAAGCCCTTCGGCCGGCAGAGATCAACGGTCTGAAACTGGACAAGAAAACCCAGGCTCAACTATACTCCGGTTTAACCCAGCCTAATTACCCCTCTATCAGTGGACGCCAGACAAACCTGCTGGGTCACCTGCTCGAGAAATACCAGTTCGTAGAACCCAACTACAGCCTTATCGCAGAAGCTCTGTGGCTGCTGAGTGATCCTGAAGGATACCGTGGTCAGCTTCAGAAACAAGGCGGGAACCAAAAAATAGAACAAACAGTTCGTCTTCTGAAAACTGAACAATCACGTAAGACTGCTGCTTCTCAACAGGATGATGACGAACCAAGTTCAAGAAAGATCGCAAGACCTACTAACATATTCAAAAGGTAACTTTTACAATAACCCTTAAATCCGATGCCCTATGGCAACCCCTGTTTTAAACAATGGTATATTTCTACGGGATACCAGCTATCAAACTAGCTCACACGTAGACTCATACCACCTCTCTAACCTGCTGAAATCAGCAGAGCCGACTGATCTCGGACCTGTTGACCTGTGGGCTATGGCACAAAAGGTAGAAATGCCTCTGTACCAGATGTCCTCTTTCGGTGGTAAGAATGTTATCTCTGTAGATAACTCCAGAGGTGAGTATAAGTGGCAGGTACCTGTAGCCCAGGACCTTCCTTACATCGTGGAGGATATTGAGTCTTCAAACACTACAAAAGGTGTTGACGGCCAGACCTTCAAGATCAAGATCAACAAACGTTCCTTTGGTCATGGTGATATCATCACCTACGACAAGTACAACGGTGTTGAGATGTATATCACTCAAGATGATATCATCCCTGCTGGTGATGGTTTCATCTACACTGTGCAACTGGTAAACAACGACAACGCTAAGTACCTGGATAACAAGTACCTGCGTGTTGGTACCAAAGTATTCCGTAAGGGTTCTGCCCGCGGTGAGTACGGTGAACGTTTCTCTGATATCGGTAATGTGTCTGCAGGTTTCCGTGAGTTCTACAACTACGTTGGTGGTGCAGAAGCTCACGTACACTACAGCATCTCCAGTCGCGCTGACCTGATGCTGAAAGGTGGTATGAAAGCCGACGGTACTGTACCGGTAATCGAGCTGTGGAGAAACTTCGATAAGACTGTAGATCCTTCTATTACCAACCTGGAAGACATGGCTGCCAAGATGGGTAAGGACTACGTGAAGAAAGCTTATCAATCTGGTCAACTGTCTCGCTCCTTCCTTACAACCCTGGAAGCTGCTCACCTGACTAAGATTGCTAACGACATCGAGACTTACCTAATGTGGGGTCAAGGTGGTAAGGTTAAGCAAGACGGTCCGGACGATATCCGCCTTTCTGTGGGTCTGTGGAAACAGCTGGATAACAGCTTCAAACGCATCTACAACAAAGGTTCCTTCAACCTGGATCTGTTCAAGAGTGAGATCTTCAACTTCTTCAACGGTAAGGTTGAGTTCCAAGGTCCGGATCCTAAGCGTCAGCTTATCGTTCAGACCGGTATGGGTGGTATGCGCCTGGTAAACGAAGCCATCAAACGTGAGGCTATCAACTCTGGTCTGGTGATCAACGCTTCTGAAATCGGAGCTATCACTGGTAAGGGTATGGACCTGAACTTCGGTTTCGCTTACACTCAGTACGTTATTCCGTTCTTAGCTAACGTGAAGTTTGTCCTGAACCCTGCGTTCGACAACGTACACACAAATGACATCGAGAACCCGATCATCGACGGTTTCCCGCTGTCTAGCTACAACTTCATCATCTTCGACATCACTGATAACACCAACGACAACATCTTCCTTCTGAAGCTGTCTTGGGACAATCAACTGAAGTGGTTCTACCAGAACGGTACTATGGACTACATGGGTCGTACACAAGGCTTCCAAAGCTCTGGTAACTTCAACGGTTACCGCGTGTTCATGACTCAGACCATGCCGGCAATCTGGGTAAAAGACCCGACAAAAGTGCTGAAGATCGTGATGAGGAACCCGATCACTGGTGGTTCTTTCTAATCCAATCCTATAAACCTGCTATCCCCGGGGGGAGCAATCTCCCCGGGTAGTTAGCTCAAAACCAAACACCATGAAAGGTAAAGGCGGTAAGAAAGGCGGCAAGAAAGGCTGCTAAGTTAAAAAAGAACAGTACTCAGAACGGGATTAATGGCCACCGGTTTACCGGAAAACACCCGCACCACTTTGAGTCATTTAGTACCCCCTCCCGGTTTTTACCGGTCCCTCAATGACGGGATGAGTAACGAAGTCATGATCGTGAAAGGAGTTTACAGGAGGAAAACCTGTTTAGTAGCCTGGGGATGCGTCCACGAAGAGCTCGTAACTCTTCCCAGGTACCAAGATTAAGACATACCTGATATCAGGTTGCTTATTATAAAAACCAAAAAACCAAATCATGAGCGTAACTATTGTGGAGGCTTATCCGCAGAACAAACGTAGCTCTATTGCTATCCGTCCCTACTTCGATCCCATGGTATCCAACATGGGTCTTGAGAAATACGGACTGAGTCTTTTTGACGGGGCCTTTTACGAAGAACCGATCTCTTGTCTGGAGATCAACGGTATTAAAAGATACGTAACAGGGCTTAACGAATTTGCTCCGGAAGTTAAGAGTCTTTCTCCGGAAGACCAGGAAGCAAAGATCAAACAGATTCGGACAATCGTGGCAGAACTGGAGAAGAGTCTTGCAGCCAATGTGGTCTCTGCAGATGATCCCGAGTTCTGGAACAAAGTAAAACTGCTGAAGCCTAATAATGACGAGTTCTGGGATAAGATCAAGATCCGTTGTGGTAATGAACCAGTTTATCTGGAACCTGACAAAGATCCTTATGATCTGATCAGACTCTACGCTATCGAAGCAGGTGGTTTCTCAATCATTGCTCGTAGCCTGGAAGAAGCCCGCAGAATGCCGGTACCTCCTAAGTTCTATCTGGATAAGCTGGAAGAAACAGCTTCTATCAAGACAGAAGTTAAGAAGATCCGCAACAAGGCCCTGGCCGAACTGCAGAAGCTCTATGACAAGAATCAGAACAAGCTCATGTATGTAGCTAAAGTTCTTGACCCGAACAGTGCACAGTATAAGAAGACTACACCGAACGATATTATCTATGACAACATGGATAAGTTCATCAACGGTGATCTGGTAGATAAAGATAAGCGTAAGACAGCCCAGCGTTTCCTGGATGCAGCTAACCTGGATATGGAGAGCCTGAAGATCCGGGCTATCGTAAAAGATGCCGGCTACTTCAAGTTCATCTCTCCCAAAGCAGATGGCTTCATCTACCATATGAAAACTGGTACCATGATGGGCAGAACTCCTACAGATGTAGCTGAGTTTTTAAGAAACCCGCTGAACGAAGAGATCCTGATTGATCTGACTAAAGCGGTCGAAAAATACTGGAACCAGTAAAAACTATGACAAACGCTCTCTTACAGATCAAGATCAAGCAGCGGCTTAACAAGCTGGCTTCTATGGACTATGATAACATCGAATGTTGGATGGTTCAGGAGGCGTTTAACAAAGCCCAACTTGAGTGGACTAGGAGACAGATCTACGGTCTCAATACTCGTAGAGAGGGTACAGAACAGTCGACCGGTCTGACAGATGATCTGAGAGTTCTGATGACGACCGCTGAGAAGATGACTGTGAGAAATAAAGATCTCTACGTAGAAAGTGATTTACCGGATAACTACCTGTACTATGTACGGGTAGACGCAATGGCCAAGAATGACTGTTGTCCTGCAAGACGGATGACGGTCTATGAAGCAGAGGAAGCCAACATAGGTATCCTGCTTACAACTGAAACCAAGGCACCCAGTTTTGACTGGGCCGAAACACTGAGCACTCTTGTTGGAAACACTGTGAGAGTATATACAAACGGTAAGTTTTCAGTTACCCAGGTTGATCTGGTTTACTACAGAAAACCACGTGTGGTGCAGTTCAGAAACTGTGTAGATCCTGCAACCGGTAATGTATCTCAAACAGATGTGACCTGTGAGTTTAAAGATGACGTGACTGAGATCCTTATAGATGAAGCGGCTGCTATCCTTGCCGGTGACATAGAGAGCATGAACCAGTATCAGAGAGAAACTCAAAACGGACAAAGAAATAGCTAATCATGACAAAATTACCCAGACCAGGTTCTTCACTGGAATCAACGACCGCCTCTTGTGTTACTGAGCTTATGAACGCGAGAACCAGCTTTCACAAGCTTCACTTGAAGATAACTGGTGTTGGATCCTTTGCCGGCCACAAAGCTCTGAACGAGCTGTACGACGCTCTCCCGGGTCATGCTGATGATCTGGCAGAAGGTTTTCAAGGAGCTTCTGAGAAGCTTCTGGATTATCAAGATTCAGCTCCAAGACCTCTGAACTCAGTGCAGGAAGCTGTTGCTTACCTCAGAGAGATCAAAGAGATGATCACTAGTCTTCAAAGTCAGATGCCATATAGTGAGATCGTGAATGAACTGGACAATGTAAAGTCAACCATAAACAGCATCAAGTATAAACTGCTGTTCTTAAAATAACTTTTTTATTTATTAACCCCTAATCTTTAAAGCCCTATGTATTTCCCTCATGCCTTTAGAAAGAGCTTCCTGCCGGTCCCTGAGACCAACGCAATCGCTCTTGCAAATGCTGGTACTACAGCTGACCTGACTGCAGGTAAGCTTGGTTTCTTCGATGCCAAGACTTATGCAGCTCTGGGTACTACAGCTCAAGCTACCCCGTTTATCCTGGCTCAGGGTTCTTACTTCACTTCAGACAAGATTGGCCCCGTTCACGGTGGTTACAAAGAGTCTGTAAAGTCTAAAGTAATCAACCCCAAGTACATCAGCCGCCTTATCAAGGTGTCTGCTAAAAGCCCGGTAAACCAAATCGTTACCGTAGATCCTTCCAGCTGCACTATCGAGTGTAACAAGACTTACCGTCTTCGTCTGGACATCAAAGGATCCCCTGCTCTGCGTTTCCTGAGCCACAATATCTACCGTACTCTGGATGCCTTCACAGGTTGCTGTGATGCTTCTGGAAACCCTGTAGATCAGAACGTTGTGCTGCTTCAGTGGGCAGACCAGATCAACAGCTACCCGCTGCTGAAGGACTTTGTGCAAGCTAAAGTTTGGAACCAAACTCAAGCTTCTGTAGCAATTGATCCTACTTCTGGTAGTGCTACAATCGTTGTAGCTGATGCTGATCGTACTAAGTTCGTTGCTGGTTACAAAGTAGTTGCGGCAGGTCTTCCTGGTAACACTACTGTTGTAAGCGTTGGTGCTGCTGGTTCTGCCGGTGGTAGCAACACAAACATCGTTCTGAGTGCAAAAGCTACAAGCTCTACAAATGTAAACGCTCAGGTATTCGCTCCGATCACAACTGCAGGTTACACTCCGGTTACTTCTAACTGGACTGACGTTGTAAGCCACCTGGCCCTGACAGTGGCTTATGTAGACACTACTTTCGGTAACTGTACCTTTACAGTAACTGATAAGTACGACCTGGAGCCCCTGTTCCTGTATCCTTCCTTCACCATGGACAACGGTGAGCCTTGTGACGTGAACTGCTTTGCAGTTTCCGAGATCCAGACTCCTGTTCAAGCTCAGGGTGTTGGCGAAACAGTTCTTCGTGAACTGATCCAGGATGGTCGTTATCTCCAGAACGCTTATCCTGATAGCGGCCGCGTAGAACACCTGCGTATGCGTGAGATCGAAGCCGATCCGGCTCTGGCTACCGTAACACGTAGTGCCCTCTACGACCGCGTGCTGATCCTGCACAACGTACCTCGGTTCAACAACCCGACCGGTACCTTCGACAACGATCAGTACCTGCTGGTTGTACACGTTCCGACTGGAACAACAACCACAGACCTGACTACCTTCATCACTGCATCCTGCACTGCTGCTGGTAACTCAGTAAGTCTGGAAACTGTGTAATCTTACACGATCCATTATAAAGGGGGAGGTCTATACCTTCCCCTTTTCTTTTTGGATAGGTCCTTAAGATTTTGTATATTATTATTGAGAACCTGTACACATTATACATATAACTCTCTAAAGTTTATACCCTATGGCAAGCAAACATCAGCTAAGTTTAGAGCTGCCAGATACCAATAATATCAAGGTTTTACGCCTTTTTGATACCAGCTACTATGCTGAGGGCCTGACTGTGGACTGCGGAAAACTGCTGATCACTTCCCCAGGTTTCAACATGCCTGTAGTTATAGAGGTTTTACCTCACTTTAACCTGGTTCTCAATGCCTGTGCTTTGGGTCTTCAAAGTACCGGTTGTGGAGAGTACTCTCAAGTGATTCCGGATGGTATCTACAAGATCAACTACTCTGTATCTCCCAACTCAAATGTGTTCGTAGAGTATGACTACTTACGCGTAACACAGACTCTCAATAAGTACTACAACCTGCTTGCCCAGCTGGAACTTAGTGGATGCGAGCCGGATGCCGACGTAAAGGAACAGCTCAACGAGCTTCGACTGATCAAGAGCTTCATTGATGCAGCTAAAGCCAAGGTGGAATACGCTCACGACCCGGAACAGGGCATGGAGCTGCTTGTTTACGCTCAGAAGAGACTTAACAAGTACACTGCTAAGTGTGCATGCTGAACCAATAAAAACCAAACAAATGAAAAAATGTAGTAACTGTGGTGCCCAGATCACCTGTGGCTGCCAGATCAGAACAGCTTCCAATGGAAAACAAGTATGCAGTAACTGTATAGTTCCATACGAAAATAGCCTGGTAAAAGTGGTATCCACAACAATCAATCCTACTCCTAATGAGAACCCTCCTCGCTAAAAAAGATAAGTACTATAAGGAATATGCTGACTCAGTGTTCAAACTGGCTCGGCAGATGCGTTATGGTATCAGTTCTTGTACGACATCTTTTGCTGATCCGGATCTGATCTCTATGAGAAAAGAGCTGGTAGACTGGCAGAGTAACGAAGACGAGGATGCACTGTGTCAGACTAATATGAACTATACTACGTTCCTACCAGTTAACTATAGGAACGACTCTCTTGTACAATATGATTCTACAAAAGATGCCTGGGGCCCGGGCTATTACAAAACGGGTTCACCAACAGGTCCCCAAACTTTGGGAGTTGGTTTTGCATATGGAAACGGTAATCAGAATATTATTGAGGTAAACAGTGGTGGTTGTATCACAAGGATCAATCTTAACCCGGCTGTTACCATCAATCATAACAGCTCTTATGTATTTACACAGAGCACACCTGCTACTGTTTGGGTGATTACCCACGGTATGAATATGGTGCCAAACGTCAGAACAGAAGATCAGGATGGAAACGATATAGTAGGTACCATAGAAGTGGTTGATAACAACACACTAAAAATCTATTTTAACCAGGCTGTTGCCGGTAAAGCATACTTATCCTAATGTCTACCTTAGATACAACAAGATATCTACACAACATAGACCTGGACAAAAACAAGCTGTTAAACGCCCGGGTTCACCCTTTAACTACTACTGATAGAACCACTCTTGGTGGAACTCTTGGTCTTAGTGATAAGGGTTTCATTGTTTATGATATTACTCTAAATAACCTGTTTACCTGGAATGGTACTGGTTGGAGTGGATCTTCTATTGACGTAGCATATGTAAGTAAGATATCAGTTGGACCTAATCTTTCAATCTTAAGTACTGGCGTTGATCCTGGAACAGGTGATGTTACTCTGGATCTGGCAACTACCGGGGTAACTGCAGATACTTACGGAGGAACAAACGCTGTTCCTATTATTACTGTTGACCAGTATGGTCGTATCTCCAACATATCCACAGCTGCTATTTCCGGTACCGCAACTACTCGTTATACAGAAAGTTTCAGTGGTATTGAAGGTCAGACTCTTTTTAATACTACTCATACGCTCGTTGTAGGATACTTTGATGTATTCATCAATGGTGTTCGTATAAATACCTCTTCGTTCTCTAATACTTCTCACAGTATCACATTTGTTGATCCAGTTCATAGTGGTGATGTGGTAGATATTGTAATCTACTCAGATCTTCTGATGGAAGTAACTCTTCCTGATCAAACTGGTAATGGAGGTAAATTCCTGACAACAGATGGCTCTTCTCTTTCCTGGGCATCAGTATCTACAGGTGGAGTAACTACTGTTTCTATTGTTTCAGCAAACGGTTTTGCAGGAACTGTAGCTAATGCTACAACTACACCAGCCATCACTTTATCTACTACAATCAATGGCTTACTGAAAGGTAATGGTACTGCTATCAGTGCCGCCACAGCTGGGGTAGACTATGTCATACCTTCTGCTCTTGGTAGTTATCTGACTTCTGTAACAGCAGCAGCCACTTACTATCCTTTAAGTAATCCAAACAACTATATAGCTCGTACTGGTTTATCTTCTGGTACTGGTATTAACTATAACAATACTACTGGTGTAATTACTAACTCTGCTCCTGATCAGGTAGTAACACTTACAAATGGAGGTGGAGTAACAATCACTGGTAGTTATCCAAACTTTACACTTTCTGTAGCTGCTGTATCAGGATTCGTTCCTTATAGTGGGGCAACTTCTGATCTGGATCTTGGTTTACACGATCTTACAGCTACTGACATCATAGCAAAGACTCTACAGGTATATGGTACTGGTGTTACAAGTAATACCCCGTACATCAATACCATGGCTAGTTTTGTATCAAATACCAACAACTATCAGTTGGTATATGTACAAAACCTACATGCTGGTTCAGATGCTTCAGCTGACTTTGTAGCTTATAATGATGCATCAGATGTAGATTCTTATTTCATTGATATGGGTATCAACAGCTCTAACTACAGCTCTAGTACCTATTCAATCTTTCCAGCTAACTCTGGTTATGTGTTTACCGGAGGTGGGGCAGGAGCTCAGCCTTCTATGCTCTACTTAGGTACTGGTACTCCTGGTAGTGATATTGTGCTGTTTGCAGGTGGTCTGTCTTCTGCTGATATCAAAATGACCTTGAAAGCAGCAACAGGTAACCTGCTTCTGAATACTATTACTGATGATACGGTAAACAAACTCCAGGTTGTTGGTTCAGCCAGAATTACTGGAAACGTATCATCTACTGGTGCTATGTATGCTACAGCCCCAGTTACTTACGCTACACAACTTACTACAAAAGAGTATGTAGATAATGCTACCTCAACTGGTATTGATATTCATCCTGCAGTTCGTGTAGAACTTCATGGTCCTGTTAACGCCACCTATGCTGATGGTGGAACTACGTTTACAGTAACTGCAATCTCAGGCGGTACAACACTGACAACTTCTGTAAACCATGGATTATCTGTAGATGATGTAGTGACATTCAATACATCAGCTTATGGTCTGACAACTGGTGTTGCCTACTTTGTACATGATGTACCTACACCGAATACATTTCTAGTATCTGCCACTTATGGTGGTGTTGAGATTACAACTCTTACAAATGGATCTGGATATACTCTAGGTGGTAAAGCTAATACCGGTGTTGGAGCCACTCTTACAAATGCTGGTGTACAAGCAGCTCTTGTCATCAATGGTGTTACAATGAATGTGGGTGATCGAGTTTTACTTGATCAAGATGTTGCTATGTACAAAAACGGTATTTATACCGTAACAAACGTAGGATCTGGTTCTACTAACTGGGTGCTTACCCGCTCTACTGATACTAATAAATACGGACCAAATAGTACATCAAAACTTGGCCAGGGTGACTACTTCTATCTGAAAGAAGGTAGTCCTGGTGCTGGTGAGTCTTATGTAATGACGATCAGTACACCAATTATCTTTGGTGTTAGTGATATTGACTTTACACTCTTTAGTGCATCTCCGGATTACTCAGCATTGGCTCCTTTACAACTTATTGGAACTGAGTTTTCTTTATCTGGAATTGTAGATCCTACTCATGGTGGTACTGGTTTAAGTACCGTAGCAGTAGGAGATCTGTTATACGGTTCTGCCTTAAATACCTGGGGTAAACTTACTCTTGGTGCCGCTTATAAATCACTTCTGGTTAATGCTACCGGTACACAGGTAGAATGGAATGCGGTAGCTTTAAATCAGTCAGCAGCTGTATCTGGAGAACTTGGTATTGTAAATGGTGGTACTGGTGCAAGTACAGCTCTGGCAGCTAGAACAAATCTTGGTCTGGCTATTGGTACTGATATTCCTTCTCTGACCGGTACAGGTGCTTCTGGTACCTGGAGCATCAGTATTAGTGGAAATGCCGGAACTGTAACAAATGGAGTTTATACTTCTGGATCTTATGCAAACCCTGCATGGATCACTTCATTAGCTTATGGTAAACTGACTGGAGCACCCACAAACGTATCCAGTTTTACAAATGATGCTGGTTATATAACCTCATCAGCCCTTACCGGATATGTACAGACAACCAGAACTTTGACTATTAACGGTACTACCCTGGATTTATCTCTCAACCGTTCCTGGAGTGTTGGTGATGTTCTGACAAGTGGTTCGTACGCTGATCCAACCTGGATTACTTCCCTGGCCTATAGTAAGCTAACAGGGGCCCCGACAAACGTATCTTCATTTACGAATGACTCTGGATATATTACCAGTTCAGCTTTGAGTCCTTATCTGACTTCAGCTACTGCTGCCACAACATATCAACCGCTTGATGGTGATCTTAGTGCCATAGCAGCACTGGCTGGAACTACAGGTTTTGCTAAGAAAACAGCTCTGAATACCTGGACTCTAGACACGAGTACTTATCTTACAGCTAACCAGACAATCTCATTCAGTCCTACAGGAGATGTATCTTCTTCTGGTGGATCTGGTGCTACATCTCTGACACCCGCAATAACAGTTACAGGTCTTAGAGGGGTAGCTCTCCCGGCTCTCGGAGCCAGTGCTGGCTTACTGAAGTACACTGGTACAGGTACCAATACCTGGGTATTTGATACCTCAACCTATCTAACTGCAAACCAGTCGATCACTCTTTCTGGTGACGTTTCTGGTACAGGGTCAACCGCTATTACAACTACCTTAGCTACTGTAGTTCAATCTACTGGTGCCAACTTTGTAAAGATCACCCTGGATACAAAGGGTCGCGTAACGGGTAACACAGCTGTTACCGGTACAGATCTAAACAACACATTTGGATCTCAAACTGCAAACTTTGTATATGCGGCTCCTAATGGTTCTGCAGGTACTCCAGGATTTAGGTTACTGGTTGCTACTGATATTCCTGCTCTTAGCTATCAGGCTCCTTTGTCAGGAACTGGTATTGTAAAATCCACAGCCGGTGTTATAAGCTATATTTCTGGTACGTCTGGTCAGTTTGTAAAAGGTGATGGTAGCCTGGATAGTTCTACTTATCTGACAGCCAACCAATCTATCACACTCTCTGGAGATATTTCCGGTACTGGTACAACAGCAATCACAACAACCATTGGTGCTAATAAGGTAACCAATGCCATGTTGGCCCAGGTAGCTACTGGTACATTCCATGGTAGGGTGACAGCTGGAACTGGTAACGTGGAAACATTGACTGGTACACAAGCTACCACACTTCTGGATGTCTTTACAAGTACTCTGAAAGGTCTGGTTCCTGCTTCTGGTGGAGGAACTTCTAACTTCCTTCGTGCAGATGGAACATGGGCCGCGCCATCTGGTAGTGGTGGTACAACAACAAATGCTATTACATTCAACAATGGTGGTACCGGTGGAACTTCTGGTAGTACTTTCAATGGAGCTAGTGCTCTTACAGTAAGTTATAACACTATTGGTGCTCAACCTTTGTCCACAAACCTGACTTCTTTAGCAGGTCTGTCCTTTGTCTCAACTTCCTTTGTGAAGATGACATCTGCTGGTACGTTCGCTCTGGATACAAACACTTATCTCACAGGTAACCAAACAATCACATTATCCGGAGCTGTAACAGGATCTGGGACAACAGCTATTGCTACAACTCTGGCTAACTCCATTGTAGGTATCTCAAACCTTTCAGCTACAGGTACCCCTTCAGCGTCAACATATCTGAGGGGAGATAATACTTGGGCTACTGTAACAGCTTCACCGGCTGGTTCAAATACCCAGATCCAATATAATAATGCCGGTACCCTGGGAGCATCTGCTAACTTTACCTGGGATGACACAAATGGTATCTTATCATTACTGGCTACAAATAGTCAGATGCTTATCAAAGGTCTGAGTACAGAACCTTCTGTTCCTGCATCTGGTAACACAGTAAAATACTCTAAGTATATTGCTGGTAGAGCAACAGCTAGAATCCTCGGGGATACTGGTCTGGCCATGTCTCTACAATCTGCTTTATGGCAGAACAACATTGTACTGTGGACAACCACTGGTGCAACAGCTGGTTTGTGGATTGGTACAGCTGGTGCTGGTTCTGGTACATTTACGTCAGCCCTTCCTACAACTACCAACGTTTATACTGCCACAAAGAGAAGTAGGTACGCAAATGTGGTAACTACAACGAACCAGGTACTTGGTCAAAGAAATACTGATGCCATGTTTATGAGGGGTGGTGCTGCTGGTCAAGGTGGTTTCTTCTTCTATACTCGTTGTGGTTTTGACGTATGGACAAATGGTGGTCGTTTCTTTGCTGGCATGCACTCTGCTACCACTGTAGTATCTGCAGATCCTTCAGCTTTGAACAATACTGTAGGATTCTGTGTGGATGCTGCTGATAACGGAGCTATCTCGTTCCTTACAAGAGGTACAGCTGCTACAAAAGCTTCAACTGGCTTTACAATCACATCCAAAAAAGGATATGATCTATTTATCTACTGTGCTCCAAACAGTTCACAATATACTTGGAGAATTGTGGATATCACAACTGGTACCGAGGCTTCTGGTACTGCTACAACCAACCTTCCCACAAACACAACCTTACTTACAGCTGGTGTTCTGGCTAGTAATGCTGCTTTAACAGTAGCTACCCAGATCCAGCTTGGTATTAACCGTATTTATATCGAAACAGAATATTAACAACTATGAGAACAATCCAACCTTTTGATGTATGGTACAATGGTCGGTTAATGACCATCAGCAAGATCAGTGTAGTAAGTGTGTATGACGATCTTAAAAGTTATGCTAAGTTTTACTACCAACTCTATAACGTAGCAGTTACAGAACCTTTTGTTGAAACCTCTATTGCAGAAGGTAATGTTCTGATGGAAGGTAATGACTATGTAGCCTGGGATAACAGTAATGAATCAGCCTATCAGTATGTAGCTGACAAGCTGAATATCACACTGCTTCCCCTGGTTTAATCTTTAAGTAATCCGTAATGAACCCCCAAAGAAAGACATCCAATCTTATTAACATCGTTAGTTATGACGATGCTGGTAATGTAACGCTACCAGCTAGTCTTTCTATTCCTTCTAGTGGGCATCTATTGGTAGGAACACTTATTGACTCTGGGTATAAACTAGATGTTAATGGTAACACACGACTTAAAGGTAACGTGATCGCAGAAAACGGTTATGTACTTTTAAAGCGTGCGGGTTCTCCTGGCATGTGGATTACAGATACCAATCTTACTAATTCTACCTACTCAATATATGTACATAGTACAGGACAGTTAAAGTGGGGAATAAACACGGATGGACTTTCTACAACCAACGGAGATCTGATGACATTAAACTCTTCAGGAGTTCTCTCTACGTTTGGAAATATAGTAGCTGGTGGTGGTCTTTTTGCAACTGTTATTAATAACGCAGTAACAGATCCTGATAAGATTGCAGTCTTTCAACTAAACGGTTCACAGTATGAGCTCAAATACATGACCAAAGCTCAACTGAACCTGGTACCAACTTCTCGTACACTTACGATCAATGGTACCACATATGACCTTTCTGCTGATCGTTCATGGACTATTGCAGCAGGTGTGAGTTCTTTCAATACAAGAACTGGAGCAATCACTCTGGGGGCTTCTGATGTAACTACCGCTCTCACATACACCCCGGTAACAAATGCACGTATTCTTACAATAAACGGTACTGCTTATGATCTTTCTACTGATAGATCCTGGAGTGTTCCAAACTTTTATACTGCAGATGGTGTATTAACTGGTAATAGAACAATCACTCAAGATGGGTTTTCTATACAGTTTGATACCAAGATCATGGTTGGTATGGGTATGGAAATCTCTGATGGTAAAGATTACTACTCAGTAGCTATCGGAGCAGACGGAGTATTAGCCAGTCGTACAACAGGTGATCTGAATACGGCTGTTGGATATACTACTCTTCCTAATGTTACATCTGGAGCTAAGAATGCAGCTTTCGGTCAAAATGCTGGAGCTGGCATTACTCAAGGTAATAACAACACGATTATTGGTGGTGGTAATTTCGGAACTGGAATCACAACAGGTTCTTATAACACTGTCATCGGCCAGGAAGTAGTGATTGGAAACGTATCTAACAACATTGTACTAGCTGATGGAAATGGTACTATCAAATATCGTTGGGATGGTACTACAAATAATATCTATGGTTCACTCACTATAAGTAGTATAGCTGCTGCTGCAGTAACTACAGATAAGATCCTTGTATCTGATAGTGGAGTAATAAAGTATAGAACAGCAGCCCAGATCTTATCAGAAATTGGAGCTGTACCTACAACTAGAACAATCACGATCAATGGAACAACCCTCGACCTTAGTGCAGATAGATCCTGGACAATTGCGTCCGGAGGTATTAGTGGTTCAGGAACTACCAACTATGTTACCAAGTGGACTGGAGCAGGATCTATTGGTAATTCGGTCATATACGACACTGGTGTCAATGCTATTATAGGAAGTACCTCAGATACGGGTCATAAGCTTCAGGTAATCGGAAAATCTTATTTCTCTGATGAGATGAGTATTGGTAGTACAACTGACTATGGTAATGCCAGACTTCAGGTGACCGGGGCTACAAATGACCAGAATGCCTACTGTGTATACTTTACAAATGCTTCAAATACCGGATACTTTACCCTGGATAACAAGTTCAGGTTGTATATGAATCTTACTGGTGGTGGTACTTTTGGGATTGATGTAACAGGTAATCCTGTCATATTGAGACATGAAAACTCGAATCTTGATATGGTTGGATCCGGGGGTTTAGTAAACATGCATCTTGAGTTTTATGGAGGCATATATGTCAATCCTGGAAATAACTCAAACGTCAACTTCTGGATCAAAGGTCAAACCAATAGCAACCTGTTCTACGCAAAAGCCAGTACAGACAATATAGGTATTGGTACAACTTCCCCCGGAGCTTCTGCTATTCTGGAGATCAGTAGTACTACAAAAGGTTTCTTACCTCCCCGCATGACGGGAGCCCAGGCCGAAGCCATTGCCACCCCGGCAGAAGGTCTTCTGGTATATGCTACATCGGCTGGTGCCGGAGCCATTACTACAAAAGGCTGGTGGGGCTATGACGGATCTACCTGGGTCAAACTAAACTAATGTGATAAAGTTGTTTAAAAAGAGTGAGTTCTACAAGTTAACTTTGTAGAAGTTTAAACTATAAAAAACCATGGAAAAAATCACCCTTAAACTGTACGAAATCTATAACCTGGATGCAGAGTTAAACGGAGTTCGTCTTGCTACCGGTCAGGTTCTCCAGACAGGTATTTTGAACGAGAAGCTTCCGCTGGTAACCAAATACTGGCTGACCGATCTGGCTAAAAAGACTGCGGTTGAAAAAGCTGCTATTGACGAGTTCAGGAATGAACTGATCAAAAAGTACGGTAAACCAAACGACATGACTGGAGACATCAGTATTCCTGCCCTGGTAGAAGATCCAAACTCTACTGAGGATAACCAGTTACCGATGATCAAAAACCCTGATTTTCAAGCATTTGAAACAGAGTTCAACGAACTTCTGCAGACAGAGAAGGAGATTGAGTATAAAAAGATCAGTCTTAAAGCTCTTGAGAAAGTAGAAACCACTGAAAACTACCATGTTCTCTTCAAGCTTGTAGACACAGAAAGCTAACCCATCGCAACACACGGTACGGATGCATGACAAACCACCTCTTTCCAGGGGTGGTTTTTTGTTTTTCCTGTAGAAAATCCGTATATTATATTGTAGACTTTCTAAACTCAAACACCCTGTGTTTCAGGGTTATCCAATATTTCGTATCCTATGTTACCTAAAAAGTCCAATACTGCTGAACAGGGTTGTTCCCCGGTATCCTCAAACTGTGTCACCTGGCAGGGCCCCGACCTGCCTTGTATCAACCTTTGCGCTGGTGATACGGTCACAGACGTAGTCTACAAGGTAGCAAGTCATCTCTGCACTATCCAAAGTGCGTATGACCTTACAGACCTGGATCTCTCTTGCCTGGTCACTTTTTGTAACTCAGCCAATCCAGCTCCAACTACGAAGACTCTGTTAGCAGTATTGGACTTCATTGTTAAAAAGGTTTGCTGTTTAAATGCAGCTATCGAGGCTATCCAACCTGGTACTTCTTACACTGAACCTACGCTTAATCTGCCAAGTTGTCTTCAGTATGTTGATCCTGGAACTGGGCAAACTGTAACACAACTGATTCATAATCAGTATACTTTACGTTTAGCTAATCAATTCTGTTCTCTTAAGGTAACAGTTGATCAGCATACAACCCAGATCAATACAATCAATAATACACTGACTTCCCATCAGTTACAGATCAATAACCTCCAGGCCGCTGCTATCCCTAATGTAACACCTACATGTGTGCTCCCCGCGGTACCTACTCCGATCACCCAGGTAGTAGTTGCTTTAGAAGACCAATATTGCCAACTGAGAACTCAGGTAGGCTCTGCAGCTCAGCTGTCAGCATCTATTGCCCAACAGTGTAACAACCTTGGGGCCCTGCCGGCACTTAGCCAGGTAGGAAACATGAACTCTATTGCTGGATGGAATAACACTCTTACAAGCTTAGCTCAATCCTTCCAGAACCTCTGGATTACTGTATGTGACATGCGTGCAGCCATTCAGGACCTGAAAAACTGCTGTGGTGGTGTGGATTGCTCTCAGTTTATCCTGGATTACACAGTAGGCACAAACGAGCTTAGAACCGAGGTTACTCTGTTCTTTGCTGGTATGACAAATATTCCAGCCGGTTACGCAAACTGTACTGGTCTTGGCTCTAAAGTAACAATCAAAGATTCTGCTGGCCACACTTATGTTGGTTATGTTGACCTGATCGCAGCCGCTACAGATGTACTTGGAATCACATTCAATGTATCAGGAGCCAGCTTAAACGCAGCTCTAAACTATACTGTAACTGTAGAAGGTTGTGTTGTGAAGAGTGGACAGACATGTAGTAAAACCGTAGTAAAAGAAGCTTCTGTTCCTTGTCCTAATGTGATCGTAACCGGAGCAACTCTTGTATAATGTATGGCCAACTTCTTAGTTACATGGAGTGTAGGCCCGGGTATAACCAGTCAGGATATTTATCTGAGGCTTAAACACGGTGGCACCTACTCCAAGATTGCGACGGTAGGTGGAACTGTTACGTCGTATAACGTAAACGGTTTACTGGATAACAGGATTTACCAGTTCAAGATTGTAACAAAGTGTGCCCAGGGAGATACCGAGTCTCTTCCATATGAGTTGGTAAATCTGACCTGTCCAGATCCTGTAACAACCTCGAGCAGCTGTAGCGGTCTTGGTTATTCATTTTCTGAGCTGGGTGGGGATGTAAATCAGTACGATATAGTTCTTTACAATAATGTTGATGTTGAGGTTAACCGACAGACTAAGCCGGCTGCAGCTACCGTAAGTGGTGTATTCACCGGTACTATTTCAGGTGCTACCTATAAGATAAGAGTGGTACCTCGGGCTGATGGAAACAGTAAGACAGATTGTCCTACTGTGACCAGGGTTTCCTCAGATGTAGCTCCGGGTCTTTTGACTAGTCCCAGCAGTGTTGGAATCTGTGCTGACGCGGGCCCTACAAACGTTACGCTGACTGCTACGTTTTCAGGAGATATCACCGGGTATGCATGGTATCGTAATGGTATACTTATACCAGATGGTGGATCTTATTCTGGAGCTGAGACCAACTCTTTAACCATTACAGATGCCGGCTCTATACTTGGATCTTTTGTCTGTGTAGCCACAAACATCTGTGATGATACTCCTTCAGCTGCTGCAGTGATATCCATTATACCAGTAACAGCAATTACAGTTCAGCCGACTTTGTCAGCTACCTGTCCTTCTGATCCTATCAATCTCTCAGTAACAGCTACTGGATCTGGTTTGACATATCAGTGGGAGAGAAGTACAAACGGTGGGTTATCCTATAGTTCGATTGGTGGAGCAACATCTTCAACCTACTCGATTGCAGGTGGATCTTCTATAAATGGTTATAAATACCGCGTGGTAGTAACTGGGACTTGTGGAGTAGTAACATCCAGTGTAGTAACAGTAGCTCATAACAGTACTGCACCAAACTGGGTAAACCGTGACATCACTTTATATTATGTATGTGTTGGGACAAGTAAGTATTATCAACAAATAGACACAAACCCTTGCTCAGCTACATACAACCATACTCAAACAGGTGCATTGTACCAGGCAGATAGTCCTGATTGTGGTGCTCCTGTGTGTAATCCTCCGACAATTACTAGTAGTAGTATAACACTTGACGGAGTTTAATGACAAAACTTAAAACTTAATAGATATGTGCTACGGCTGTAACCCATGTGTTGATTGTACACCTACCCCGGTTCCAACACCGCTGGCTCCCTGTGTAAATGGAGAGCCTTGTGAAGAACTGGTACAGACCGATTGTACAGCATATACCGGTCCTAACCTGCCGGCCCTGGGAGTATTGAATGGTGATCGTCTTATCACTATTCTTACAAAGCTCCATAAAGCTGTCAATCCTCTGATCAACACACCGGTTGATCTTGCTACTTATACTGCTACAAATACTGCTGTTGGAGGTAATCCTGCACCGTTAGTTGTGACCTATCTTGGACTTGGTCCAATTTACACTTCTACCCCTGGGGCTACTAACTCCACTGTTACAATCACTGTAGGTAGTACAACTGGTCTTGCTGTAGGCATGACTGTAGAAGTAGTATCCGGAACTGGTGAGTTCCAGGCAGGAACTACAGTAACTGCAATCACAAGTGCTACTACGTTCACTGTATCTCTTGCTCCAACTACACCGCTTTCCGGAAACGCTGTAGTAAAAGCTACAGGATCTGACCATCAGATCTTTACGATTAACGTGGTGTCTAATACTCCTCAGAGCTTTAAAGCATTCATAGGATCTCCTGTAAAAGTATCCGGAATAGGAACTATCGTGTAAAAACCAAACACTAAATCATGTCTTATCCTTGCTCAGTATTTAAAACGGCCCAGATCACACTGACCCCACCTGCCATTGCTCCGGTAAACGGATACAAGGTTAAATGGAGGGTTATTGGAGATAGTACCTGGACTATTCTTCCGAACCAGTTTACAAATCCCATCAATATTGTCGGAGTACCTTCTTGTTATAACATCGAGGTATCTATCCAGGCAGATTGTGATGGTGGAGCTGGTACAGAGATTATCGTACCGGTATCTGGGGCTACTATTACTTGCTACAGCTTTGTTCTGAATGATGTTGGTATGTACACCTATACACCTTGTGGAACTACAACACCTGTGGTTATTTCGATTACAGGAGGCATGACTACACTAGAAAAGACGGTGTGTGCGGTTGATAACACTGTAATTCCAATGACCCCAGGCCTTACGTTTACTAAAGGAGCTCTCTGCGTTGCTTAAAATAATATTCAATGTCCTATACACTTACTGTAAACTTTACTCTAGCTAGTCCAAACCCAGGATCCTACCGGGTTAGATTCTGGCCTGTAAGTAATCCTTCCAGCGTTACGGTACGGATGATCAGTGGAAGTCCCTTTGTTGAAACTGGCCTTACTGAATCAGCCTACGCGGGTACCATCGAAGCTTCATGTGGTGGAGGTCTTTATTCCAGTGCACAAAGCTTTTCTACAGCTTATGACTTCTATTACTATACTGCAACTAAGTTCAACTGTCTTGATAGTTGTGCTCAGGTAGGTGGAACTAATACCATAGTTGTAAGATCCTCTATTCCTCTTACACCTTCAAGTAATCTGTACTATAAAGTAGGTACTTACACTTATAAGCTTGGTGCTTTGATCACTCCTGATCCAGGTTCTTTTGACGTGGATCTAGATGGTTCTACAAGTGATGTTGTATGTGGTACCGCATGCGGAACGCCGGCATATAACTACTATACGGGTATTCTTTGTGGTGGAGGAATCACAGTAGCCTTCCGGACTACTCTTTCCCTTACAGGTGCTGACATTGTAAGAGCCTGGTGTAGTACCTGTGGTGGTGGATCTTACCAGTGTTTTGACAACGTAAGTCCGACTGGTACACCAAATACAAATGATGTTATTGCTGTGTACACAAGCTGTGTAGAGTGTAATACTCCTGGATCTTGTGCATGCTACACACTCTTCGGATCTAGTGGCCCAGGTCTGGTGGAATACACTCCTTGTGGATCTTCTTCACCGATTTCAGCAACCTTCAATAATGGAGATACCATAGCTACTGAACCTGGATCCCCCACACCTTCTGTTCTTAGCGGAGGTGGAAGCTTACTTGGACCTTTTGGATGTATAGCTTAAACGATATAAAAGTCAGTGGTTTTGTTGGTTTCCTCTGACATAACACCCCCCTGGTATGTCTATACCGGGGGTTTCTTTTTATAGAACTTGTTAATAAAAGGTGTATAGATTGTAGATAAGTTCTACATTTTGTATCTATTTTCATACACCGTATACTAACCTCAACACCCATATGAATCTACTCAATCAAGTGTACGGCTCCCTCAAATGGAAAAAAACAGATGAGTGGTGTGCCCTTCGGCTCGGTATCCCAGTAAAAAAGTATCAGGAACTTAAAGCCCAGATACTGGAGACCAAAGATATAGTTCAAGGAGAGTTACAAAACAGTGTGGTAGATCTGGCTGGTAAACGTCTACTGAATCTCATGGACGACGAAGCCATAAAAAGTGAGTACATTTCAGAACTAGAAAATCAGTTAGCAGAAGCTTTGGCCAAGAACAAAGAGAAGGTCATTGAGTTTGAAGAGGACCTGGAACAAGGTACCGCTAACATTAAAGGGATGGCCTCGGAAGAACCAAAAAGTCCTGAAGAGATCATCCGGATCCTGAAGATTGATACAACCAAGTGGAAACTCTCGCACTACTGGAACAAACAGCAAGCCGGCTACTGGTTGGTATCTGCTTTCGTCACAAAGATCAAGAAAGAAACCCAGGACTATCTCAAAGAGACCCTGGAGAACTTTCGGCCCGTTTATAATCCCATACCCAAAGATCACGTCTACATCAACAACACCTTTGAAGAAAAGTCGGTAGCTGTACTCTCTGTACAGGACCTGCACTTCGGAAAGGAAGGAAACTCGACGATCACAGCAGATTTTAAGGCAGCTATAGTGAACCTGGTTCAGCGAGCTTATAAGTCTCACCAGCTGGAAAGGATCATCTACGTCTTTGGTGGGGATCTTTTGAACATGGATACCTTCAATGGTACCACAACAAAGGGGACCCCGGTAGACAATGACCTAAGAGCCCAGGATGCCTATAACGAGGCTTTTGATGCTCTCTACTGGTCAGTAAACTTCCTGAAACAGTACTGCAACGTCTTAGAGGTGGTCTACCTTCCGGGTAACCATGACAGATTATCTTCCTATCACCTAGCCCACGCGCTCTCTAAATGCTTCCAAAGCTCTCAGATCGTCTTTGACGTAGAGTACGCAGAACGGAAGGTTCGGATCTTCGGTCAGAACTTCTTTGGCTTCGAGCACGGAGACGTCACTAAGAAATGGACACCCCTGGTTTACGCTACAGAGTTTCCTACCGAATGGGGCTGTACAGACTACCGTACCTGCTACACCGGCCACTTTCACTCCAAAAAGACCCTGGACTACATCACAGACAATGAGATCCACGGTTTTGCCCTCAAACATCTTCCCTCACTCTCTAAGTCAGACTACTGGCACTACCACAATAAGTTTACCGGTGCTAAACGTCAGGCGGTTATGGAGATCCATGACTACCATAAAGGAAAGGTCTCTGAGTTTACCTACAACGCTTAACCTCTACAAGTTTAGCTAGGAAACTTCATAGATTTTACGTAAATTATTAATGTAGAACTTGTGGCCAGAACGTACAAAAAACCAGATCTTAATGCTCCCAGGTACCGGCCGAAAAGGCTGAATATCTTGAATCTCGGGTTCTGTAAAGACATCCGGAAAGAGTATCCTCAGCTGGTAAACCTTAGTGACCAACAGATCAAAGCTGTAGTTACCAGGTTTAATGAGAAGATCTGGCAGACGGTTATAGACGTCCGGGACGGTGTAGAGCTTCCAGAACAACTGGGCTATATTTTTATAGGAACCTGTCCGCGTAAACAGAAGGACAACATTGATTATAAGAAAAGCATGGAGTATGGTATTAAGATCCAGAACCAGAACTGGGAGTCTGATCAGTACACGGCCAAGATCTTCTACACAAACTTCGAGACCAAGTACCGGTTTAAGCACCATGAGATGTGGGGCTTTGTCGGTTTAAGAGACTTCAAACGAACAGTAGCTCAAACGTATCCTAAAGAGTGGAAGAAATACGTGCAGGTAGATAACCTGGTAAAAGTAAGCTTACTGTTCAGAAAGCAGAAGTTCAAAGACTTTAAGAAACAAGAGACCGCCAAACTCCTTGAAGAGTATGACGAGTTTAATCTAGAATAACTATGAAGACCACTATTGGAGATGTAATCTCAAGAATCCGTTCCCAGGTTAAAGGAGTTCGGCAGGATGCCCTGCTGACCGACCGGGTTATCTATTCTTTTGTGCTTAAGCACGCTAAGTGGTTAATGAAACGTGAGGACTCACGTAATAAGCTCATGGCTTACTCCGGAGTACTGCAGACGCTGGACTACGTGGAACTTATTGAGGTGGACGCAGTCGAGGCATGTTGTACTGGTATTTCTTCTGACTGTAAGATCAAACGTACAAAGGACAAGATGCCGGTCTTTATGCAAGGGTACTATGGTCCGCTTATCCGTACTGTTGCTTCCCTGGATGGATCCGAAGAACTTCAGCCCACGGTACCTAGCCAGTATCTTGTGATGAGCAAGAGTAAGAACTTCAAGTACAACAAAACTAAGTACTTCTGGTACATAGATGATTACTTCTACTTCCCCAACCTGGAATGGGACGCTGTTCGTATAGAAGGAATCTTTGAAGACGATATTTCTAAGTGGACATGTGAAGAGGACAGCTGCATTATTCGTTCTGAGCAAACCTTTAACGTTCCGGATTACATACTTGGAGAGTTGGAAGCCAGAGTGTTCCAGGATCTGGGTGGCATGATGCAGATCCCACCGGACTTTACTAACGATAAACAAAACGTTGCACGCTAACCACCATGAACACCGAACTTAAATACCGCACGTTTGACGAGCTGCTTGCCGAGGTTGGAACTGATCTAGTTCAGTATAACAACGAGAACATGATCGAACCTGGTCAGCTTATCAAAGTTGCTCAGCGTGTAAACTACGATCTGGGCCTTCGTATTCATAGTACCAAAGAGAAAATCCTGGACATAGAGAAAAAGAAGACTAAGCTACCAGCTGACTTCTATGTACTGAATTACGCCATGCTTTGTGGTAAGTATACAGTTATCCAGGATGTACTTCAAGGCCGGCACACTGAAAACGTAATACTTGACCCACTTAAGTGTGCTACAGCTTCTCTGAATGAAGCCTGTACAAAATGTGGTCAGCCGGATCCTACCTGTATCTGTGAACGCACCTATACTGTGGAGTGCAAGACCGGTGAAAATATCTACGTACAGGTGGTTGAAAAGCGGGCCTTTGAAAGAAGGGTCTACGAGACATTTGAACGCGTACATATTGCTACTTCAACCGGTAGACATGATGCTCTTGATGACAGAACTAAGACCGCATACATAAAGAATGGCTTTCTCTATACGAACATAAAAGAGGGTAAACTATTCATCTCCTACCAGGGTAACCTGGAAGACGACCAGGGCAATCTTTTAGTCCTGGATCATCCGATGATCAACGAATACTATGAGTATGCTCTGAAACAAAGGATTCTGGAAAACCTGTACATGAATGGTGAAGACGTAGTACAAAAGCTGCAGTTGATTGAGCAGCGGTTAAGAGTAGCTAGAAACAACGCTCTCACTATTGTTAACACTCCTGACTTTGCCGAAATGAAAAAGCTCTGGGAGACAAACCGAAAAGCTCAATATGGCAAATACTACGACCCGTTCAAAGCAGCCTACGGATGGTAAGACTGCCTCAACTACGCTAAAATTACCTACTTATGATTGTAAGCTAATCATAAAAGTAGTAGACACAGTAAGTGGAGAAGCCGTAAAGCTGTATAAAAAGTTCAAGATCAAAGAGGACTTTGGTGGTGAGGCAGAAGGAGCTATGATATCCCCTAACCTGGGAATATATTACCTGCTTGTTGGAAAGAACTATCTGACCCATAATACACTGGCCCATGAGATCTTTCATGCAGCAGTACGGGTTACCGAAGATAGGGGGGTTACAGATGAAGAAGCCCAGGCATGGTTGGCTGGTCACATAACAGCCACCATCTACAAATTTTTAGATAAGAAGAAGCTTACTATAAAACATGGCTGAGAATAATCAAAATCCAGGAGCTGTTACCAACACCTTTAACAAGGGAATGGTAAAGGACTTTAATGAAACCTTTGTTGGGGAAGGCTTATGGACTCATGCCCGTAACTCTGTAAACAACAGTCATGACGGTCAGGTAGGCGTACTTGGAAACGAGCCGGCAAACCTACATTGTGTAACTCTTCCTTATGACCTTATTGGTTGCATTCACCTGGTAGATGATGAGTGGGCTGTCTTTACTACTGACGACGTAAACTCCGAAATCGGTATCTATGACGAAAGCAAATGTTCGTATACAAAAGCTGTAAACGATCCTTGCTTAGGCTTTAAACGCTCACATCTTATTACCGGGGCAAGCCGTAAACGTTTTGACTGTACTCGGCCTGTATACTGGGCTGATGGTCTGAACCCGGACCGTTTTATGGATCTGGACAAGATCCCTTTCAAGTACACTGAGCAGATCGTGGATGGTTGTAAGATCAAACACTATACTACAGAACTTGACTGTGAGAAGATTCGTATGGCTCCCCTGGCCACAGTTCCTTGTCTTGGTCTTGCTAAAGGACTGGTTTCCGGATCTCTTCCAAACGGGTCCTACCAGGCTGTTATTGCTTACTCTGAGAAAGGAGTTCGTCTTACAAGCTACCTGGGTATTTCCGAGGTACAATCTCTTTTCACTCACGAAAATGTAAGTTCTTCACTTGAGCTGAGCATATCAAACATAGATCTGGACTTTGATGAGTTTGAGCTGGTAGTCCTTTCCAACATAAACGGTAATACCGTTGCTAAGAAGATTGGTCACTACTCGACTGCCCAGGGTACTATCTACATTGACAAATGGGATCAGGAACTGGAAACAGTACCTGTATCACAAATCGTGGTAAGAACAGACGCCTCTGAAAAGAGTGACGCTATCTATGATGTAAACAACTACCTGATCAAGGTAGGTGATTACTCTAAGTTTAAGTTCAACTATCAGAAGCAAGCTAACGAAATCGTTACCAACTGGGTAGCCGTTCAGTACTCTGCAGACTACTACCATAAAGGTGGAAGTAACACCAGCAACATGCGTGATGAGCAGTACCCTTACTTTATCAGATGGGTATACAACACTGGTGATCGCTCTGACTCTTATCATATCCCGGGTCGTGTAGCCCTGGCTTCTGAGCTGGCCTACGTATACGGTGGAGACGCGTTTGAAACAACTGGTTCTACACCGGTACAACGCAGACTGTGGCAGGTACAGAATACAGCTTCTGTAGATAGCCTGACATCCTATACGCTTCCTGATGGTGGTAGAGTGGTGGCTACTGGTAAGATGGCTTACTGGGAAAGCACTGAAAAGTATCCCGATGATCAACCAGAAGTCTGGGGAGACCTTTGTGGTAAGAACATCAGACACCATAAGATGCCTGATGAAACTGTACATCCTATTCTGAATAGCTTTGATGGTACAAACGGTACTATTACTCTTCTTGGAGTACAGTTCTCAAACATTACACACCCGGTAGATAACCATGGTAACCTGATTACATCTATCGTAGGATATGAGATCCTACGTGGTTCCAGAGAAGGAAACAAGACCATCATTGCTAAGGGTATGTTCAACAACATGCGGTCATACCCGATCCCTGGTAATAATACTGTAGAGGGACTGTACCAGAACTACCCGTATAATGACCTGCGTACAGACTCATACCTGACAAGTGAGATGCAGACCGGTACAAATGGTACTGTAAATCCTAAGTCATCAAAGCTTTCAGGCTATAAAAAGAACGTGTTTTCTTTCCATAGTCCTGAAACTACTTTCTCTAATCCGTATCTGAATGCTGCGGAAGTTAAGCTTTACCAGGAGCTTTCTGGTACTGCCTTAGGGTCTTTTATTACACCGTTCAAACACCCGAAGTTTAAGATCCCAACAAACTTTGCGAGTGTACTATCAAAACTAGTTTCTATCCTGGGAACAATATCCAGTGTAGCCGGTGCTATTGGTGGCGGATTTGATCTTGCCATGGAAGCTGATCAGGATACTCCAATTAAGCTTCCGTTAATCCTTACTCCAAACTATGCTGGAGATACAGCTCAGGTGTTTGGTTCAGGAGCTTCTCCTCTGACTATTGCTCAGTATATAGCAACTACTGCATCCAACGTAGCTGTTCTGTCAGTGTTAAGCCTTACAGGTATTCTGCCAAACATCTATGATCAGCAGTTTATGAGGTTGATCCTATACCTGGTTCCAAAAAGACAGTATGCAGCTCAGTATGTATCCCATGGTTTCTATGATAAAGGTGTAGCCGCTCCTGAGGGCGGACGTCGTCGCCAGGTAGTAGACGCTATCTATGTAAAGAGTAATGTACAGTCTTTCAACCTGCGTTACAACATAAACAACATGAACCGTGGAGGTTTTGTTGCTGTGGAGATCCCTGAGAACAGTGTCTTTGAAAATCCTACTACCATAGATGACAGTAGGTTCACGATGGGAGAGAAAAACGCTAGTCTGAACAACGTATACTCAAGCACTATATCCGGATACTATGGAGCCCTGAAGATCTCCATGCCATCTCAGTATGGTCAGTTGGATAGTATCAAACAGCTTCCTATATCTGGTGGTTGTGTTCATGATACTTCCCTGGTGGCCGGCACAAAGCTCACAAGTCCTATACTTTTTGGAGGTGATATCTATATCAACCGGTTTACAGAGAAGAACACAATGCTGTTCTTTACTGACTGGTTACTGGGTGAACCCGATGAGACTGAGTTTGACTATACGCTCTACCCCTCACTGCCTTATCCTCGTTTCTGGGTAAACAATGAGTCTAAGCATAGTGAGTTCTTCAAACTCGCGGATGACTACCGAGTACTTGATAAGAGAAAATCTAAAGGTTTCCACGTAAACCAGGGATATTTCTACCTGTTCAACTCAGGTGTGAGAGACTTCTATGTGGAGTCTGAGATCAACCTAGCTTACCGTGACTGGGAAGACGACCCGGCAAGACATCACTACGATCCGTACAGAAATACAGATCTGAACACTATGTTCCGTAGTGACATTGTTAAGAGTGGAAACTTTTACAAGTACGACTACAACCTGAGTGTATCCAAACTGTTCAACTCACACATTACCTGGGGTAATATCCTGGGAAGTGGGTATAATCCTGTTGACGCCGAGACATGTTATTTCTATGCTCCGTCCAGAGTAAGGTACTCACTTCCTCAACAGCTGGAAAGTCGTAAAGACAACTGGAGGATCTTCCTGGCAAATAACTACAAGGAGTTTGAAACTCCTGTTACTTCCATAAAGTCAGTCAACAAGACCGGTGCGCTGTTCATGATGGCTCGTCAAAGTCCTATCCAGTTTATGGGTGTGGAAGAGCTCAAGCTTGATGGTACCGGTGCTAAGATCACCATCGGTGACGGTGGACTCTTTAATCAGCCTTTACAGAGCATTGTAAACGCTGAAACTTCTTTTGAGTATGGAAGCTGTCAGAACAAGTATGCTGTAATGAATACCCCCCATGGTGTATTCTGGGCATCTCAGAACCAGGGTAAAGTATTCCAGTATGGAGGAGGTATGAATGATATCTCTCGTAATGGTATGAAGTGGTGGTTTGCTAAGTACATGCCTTCAGAACTTCTGAAAGTATACCCTGACTTCCCGCATGCGGATAATCCGCTGATCGGTGTGGGTATGCAGATGATCTATGACAACACAAATGAGATCCTGTATCTGTCAAAGAAGGACTATAAACCTAAGCGTAATGACCTTCTTTATGACGATGGAGGATTCTACTATATCGACGGTTACACTACCGTAACTACAGATCCAAAGACAGTCTATAGCTGTCAGCCTGGATATACACTGGTAGGTAACATGTGTGTAAGAACAGAAACAGCTGCACCGATCCAGACAGGTACTGTAGTAAATCTGACAAGAACACCGTATGAAGTATATGGTAGTCTTGGTACTAAGGTTTACAGTGGTCCTTCTACAGGTGCATCCAGCACACTGCTAAACCCTGCAAACCCGTTCTGGATACGTCAACCAAGTCCGGCCGGTTGGGGAGCCATGTCTGCTTTAGCAAAACAGACTTTTGATCTGAACAATGGTCCGGTTAACCGTTTGGCAGTATGGGGAAATAGTAATGGTTTAAACCTGAACAACTATAACCATGGTGGTGCAGATCTGTTACCTGTAAATGAGTGGGTTGGTTTTGATGTATGCATAAACATCCCTGAGACAAAAACCTATCATGTATGTGTAGCCGCTGATAACCGGTATAGGATTATCCTGGATGGTAACCTGGTTCTTGAAGATCAAAGTGGAACAACTGGGGTATTTAACTACCTGCATATCTTCCCGGTCACAATTACAGCAGGTACCCACATCTTGAGGGTAGAAGGCAAAAACGACGGCTCTAAAGCAGGTTTTGGATGTGAGGTTCTTGATCTTACAGCACTTCCTGGTGGTCAGTCAGTAGTTGACTTTCTGAACGCTCAGACAGATTACTCAAACCTGACACCTCGAGTGATCTTTACAACCAGAACAGCTACCCAGTTTTCTTCAAATCTGTATAGCTGTCCTGAAGGATTTGGTCTTACAAACCCGACTTGTGATCAGCCGATCTGCCAGCGTGTGTCAACCGTGCAGCCGATAGTAACGATCATTCCTGGAGAAACGATCCATATACCGAACAAGGTGTACGTAAAGCTTACAGATCCTAACTTCTTTGAGAATGCCTCATGGACAATAAGTTATGATCCGAAGAGTCAGACCTGGATCTCTTTCCACGACTGGATACCAACAGCTCTGATCCCGGGTAAAGCTCACTTTATGAGCGTAAACCGTGACAGCATCTGGAAACACAACGTACGGTGTGATCTGTACTGCAACTTTTATGGTATTGATTATCCATGGGAAGTTGAGTTTGTATCATCAACCGGCCAGACTGTCACCTCTGTACGTAACATCGAATACTTACTGGAGGCTCACAAGTTCTTTAACGAATGCAGGGATCAGTATCATATCCTGGATCAGAACTTTGACCGGGCTATCGTACACAACTCTGAGCAGAACTCTGGTCTCCTTGAGCTGGTACTGAAGACTAAGAATGACCCTATGGCTCTTCTGACTTATCCTCAGATCGGGACCCAGTCGATCAAGATCCAGTTCTCTAAAGAAGAACAGAAGTATCGGTTCAATCAGTTCTGGGATGTGACTAAAGACCGTGGTGAGTTTACCGGTGTCCAGGCTCCGATGTTCATTACGAAAGCTAATGGATACGAGTTCCAGATCAACCCTGTTTACGTAGACTATTCAAAATCCGCTCTGCAGCGTAAAAAGTTCCGTCATACTGTAAACCGTGTATGGTTGTCCAAGAGCGTTAGTGGAGATATCAAGTTCCTGTTCAAGATCTCTAATCAGAAAATCTTACAATCACCCAGATAATGAAAAAGAAACCTATCACAGATCCTCGTGGCCAGTGGGCTTACCCTGGTGAAGTAACCCGTATACCGGGAAGTAACATCACCATGAAAGGTGTGTCTTACCCAGTGCTTGCTAAAGCCAGTAATGGTATGCAAGTCATCATGTTTCCCGGTGGAGAGTATACTTTCCCGGGAGCTAGCCATGTGGATGAATATCCTATGATGCAGCAGGGTGGAGCTATGACCTTAGAAAAAGCCAACCTTGAAGCAAAGAGGTTCGCTAAGTCCTGGGGTCTTGCAAATGCCGAAAACGTGTACGTGGATAAGATCCCTCAGTATATTGATGCTGTTACCGGTAAACCTTACGTGGGCCCGGCAGTTAAACCGCTGCCAATGACTCTTCCCTCTTATGTATCCATCAATGATGTACAAACAGATGGTACTCGTTACTGGTATACTGATCCAAGATCTTCAGATCTAGTTGACGTTGATCCTAGGGCTGTAAGAGGTAAGAAGACCTTACAGAATGGTGGGTACATTGGAAACGATGGTAAATGGCATAAAGCTACCGGATCTACCTGGGCTGGTAATACATTCTACAAAGATGGTGGTGGTATTCATATCAAACTTGAAAACCGTGGAAAGTTCACAGAGTATAAGAAGCGTACCGGTAAGACTACCGAAGAAGCTTTACACTCTAAGAACCCTCATGTAAGAAAGATGGCCCAGTTTGCAGTAAATGCTGCTAAGTGGAAGCATCAAGACGGTGGTGGTATTGGGATCGAAGGTCCTTCTTTTGCTCCCAACGCTGTAAACGTTGTAAATGGTGCCCAGTATGCCTGGGAAGACTTTGGAGATACTAAACAGGTAACTCCAAAAAAGAACATCTGGAAAAGTATCGGTAAAACAGCCGATACTGTAAACACAGCTCTTAACATAGCTACTCCTATTCTTGGTACTCTAGACGCACGTCGTCAGAGTAAAGCAATGGAAAAGGCTTACCGTGAGAGCCTGGTTAGCATGGGTCCGGTTGATTACTCACAGAATCGTGGAGACTGGGAGATCAATACTGGTATGGTAGATCCGTACAATACGGGAGCTAAGAGTAAAGGAATGTTTGCAGGGCCCTACTATGTACCGGAGTTTCAGTATGGTGGTGTTTCTTCAGGTCCTCTTTCCTTTGGTAACGAGGACGTAAGAAGTAACGTATATCAGTATGCTGGTGACTATCCGGAAAGTGTTGCATCTGCTAAGCCGACCCCTGCAGCCGCTCCTTCTCGTACAGAGAGTGCACCAATTACCATGGAACTGAATGCCGACTTTAAGCAGTATGCTCAAAAGGCTGAGAAGTACATAAAGAAGATCAATCCGAATACTGATATCACTGGTGAGATGCTTGCAGCCGGGGCCCAGCAGACCTATCAAAAGACAGGTCAGATAGTTCCCATTGAACTGGTTCTGGCCCAGCTTCAAACAGAGGGTTACTTAGCAAAGGGTAGTGGTAAAAACAAACCCCAGCGTACAAAGAATCCTTTTAACGTAGGAAATACCGATGATGGTAGTGTGGTACAACATGGTCAGCTTCAGTCTGGTATCAACTCTTATTTCAATCTTATGGCTGATCAGTATCTGAAGAAAAGAACAGCAGAACAGCTGCTTCAAAACTTTGTAAACACAGCCGGTCATCGGTATGCTACCGATCCCAACTATGAGAACACTTTAAAGAAACTTATTAAAAACATGCAGGGAAAACTTCAAAACGGAGGCTCATTCATCTCAGAAACAGGCCCTGTTGATATGATGGCTTATGGTGGTCAGCTTGGCTACGGTTTTGACCTGGGCGGACGTCGGGTTTATACTGATATGCCTGAGTCTAACAGTGAGAGTGTAACCAATCATATTGGACCGGTTCCTGAATCTATGGCTACAATTGAAGCCGAGAAAGGAGAAACTATTCTTACTGACGTTGACGACGACGGTATGAAAGAACATATGATCATCGGTGGTAAAAGACATGCTGATGGTGGTACCCCGCTGGCAGCTAATCCTGGTGACTTTGTGTTCTCAGATACAAAGAAGATGGCCATTAAGAACCCGACTCTCCTGGCTCTGTTCAATAAGACACCTAAAAAAGGTGGTGTTACACCAGCTGCAATTGCTAAGCAATATGACATCAACAAGTACAAAGCTGTACTGCAGGATGACAATGCTGACGCTATCAGTAAAAAGACAGCTGAGATGATGATCGACAACTATAACAAAAAGCTGGCTATGCTTTCCCTGGTACAGGAAGCTCAGAAAGGTTTCCCTAACGGCATTCCTGCTGTATCTGAAAGCATTATGCCTGAGGCTAAGTTTGGTGGGTATCTGCAACAATATCAAAGTAAAGGTGAAGTTACTCCTACAAAGGTTAGGAAATCAGAGATCCCTGGTTATGAAAAACAGGGCTACAAACGCCTTGGTACTTCCAAAGTATGGCAGCTGGATCAACAAAATGTTGAGCAGGTAGATCCTACAAAGGGTCAGACTACTACTAAGACTGTTCCGGGTAAGAAGTATGTACCTAACGAGAACGCCTGGTGGAGAAGTCTTACACCTGAACAGAAAGCAGCTCACAATGCTAAAGTGCGTGAGATGATCAGGACTAATCCGGAGTACCAACCCAGCACACAATCGGTTACTACTCCTGATACCTGCCCGGAAGGATATGCTCTTAACCCTACTACCGGTAAATGTGAGAAGGTTACTACTGCTACAAAACAGATTACCTATGATGAGGGTAACGATCTGCAGGTACCGACATTCACACCTACTGACCAATCTACTCCTTATGGGTGGACTCAGCAGGATATCAACAACGCGTTCCTGGCTCTGAAGAAACGTGGTAACATTCACAAGTACGGTAGTGTACGCCCGGACATGCCGGTAGTTATGCCTGACTTTAGAAACATGGATTGGAGAGGTAAGGCTGCAGAACTGCAAGGCAACTATAACAGTACCATTGGTACTATGGGTGTTTACGGACCGAGTCAGTCATTTGCTGCTAACGCGTCCTTCATGGCCGGCCAACAAGCTGAGAATCTCGATAGGGCTATCAGTGAGACTGAACAGGCCAACGTCCAGGGATATAATGCAGTCAGTGCTCAACGTGCTGCTTTCATGAACCAAGCCCTGGCCCAGGCAGCTCAGAACAAGTTCCTTCGTTCTCAAGACCGTGCGGTACTGAACCAGAACTATGATAACGCTGTAAACCAGGCAGACTCTGCTCTGGTACAGGCTGTAAACCAAGGACTTACAAACGCTGCTGGCATCTTCAATACCAACGCAACAGAGGGTCAGTACTTCCATATAGATCCGTTCACTCAGAAAGTAGTCTTTGATTCTAATAACGCAAAGGCCGCGTTCCAGGCTGCCAAGAAAGGAGCCGGACCGAGTGATAGTGATCAGCTTGCTCAATATATGGCACTTCGTTCAAGACTTACTGGTGTACCGGAGGATAAGAAAGACGAGATCGTTATGAGCATGATGGGTCTAAAAGGAGGTAGTAAGTCAACTACTACAACCTATCCATATAACCCCTCTCAGAACCGTACTACCAATCAGGTAGCCGGCCCATATACGTATCAAAACCCATATATAGGTGAGTAAACCTGAGAAGTTTAGTTTTAAACTTAGAGAGTTTTTTCTTAAATTATTAATAGATGGCAACATTCATACAAGGTGTAACTGACATGGGCTTAGATCCGGTACTCTATACACCGGACTATAGCTTTTTACGGTACACCCTCGGAAAAAAGGACGCTCAATATGAACAGGGTCTTAAAGCAGTGACCAATACATATGGTTCTCTGAAGAAAGATCTGTCTGACCCTATAAACGTAGAGCGCAGGGATAACTATCTGAAGACTGCAGAAACAGAACTTCAGAAGATAGCATCCTCAGATTTGTCTTTACAGCAAAACGTAAATGCTGCAAATGCCATCTTTGATCCTATCGTAACCGATCCTGCCATTGTTTATGATGCCTACCATACTGGTAGGATTAAGCGTGAGCTTTCTACCATGGAAAGCTGGCAGAACTCAGAAGATCTGGCTACCCGTAAAAAATTCAACCCGCTGATCTATAACTGGGTTAAAAAAGATCTGGAAAGTCTGCAGAATGGAAACGGAGACATTGCCAACTACAAAGTACAGGGTCGTAAAGCCTGGGCGTACATAGATTCTCAAGATCTGATCAATGCTGCAGCAAAAGAGATGGGATATAAAGTAGAGAACGATGAACTGGGTCAACCCTATATCGTCACTACGAATGGTGGTAAAACTACCAGAGAAAGTGCTGAGATGTTTGGTAAGAGCGTGCTTGCTGCTAATCCTCTCTATCAGCAGCAAAAGTGGATCATGGCCCAAGCCCAGGTTGAAAACAAAATAGACCAGGCTCGTAACAATCCTCTTATGGCAGCTCTTCCAAAAGAAGAGATCTTAAAACAGTATAGTGATAGTGAGTATGTAGCCGGCAGAGCCAGACAGAAAGAGTACATTTCTGGACTTAGTGATAGACTCTCTACACAGAGAGCTGAGTTTGAAGCTTACAAAACTTCCAATGCTGATAAGATCAAAGCTAATCCTGAAGGTCCTGAGGCAGTCCGGGCTATAAAGATGTTCAACGATCTAAACAACTTCAAGACTCAGATTGATGATATACAAAAGGACTATGCTGATCAGTATGGTATTACCGATGCAGAGTTTGCAGCAAAGAAGGATAAGTTTGTAAAGAGCTTCATAGAGAATCCTGAGGGTTACTATGCCAATCAGCTTGAGACTGAAGATGTCATTCGTTGGTCAAACATGCGTACTTCATTCGGTACCCGGAGCATTAAAGCTGACCAGGCGTACCTGGGCGTACTAACTGCTGCTAACCGTAGTCTTAATACTCTGAACAACATCCAGGATGATCAGTTCGATAACCAAATGGATGTAGAAGAGCTTAAAGTAAAACAAGCTGCTGCTGCTGCTAAACTGGCCGGCAAGACCTCTACTGGGGAACGTCAAAAGAATGCAGATGGTTCAGATAAGCTTTCAGATATAGAGTTTGTTGATGTGAGTTCTACTCAGATCAATTCAACTACAAAGCTGAATCAGCTTAAGGATCGTCTTTCTATGAGTAAGGCTGCTGCTATTCAAAACCTAACAGGAACCTTTGGAGGATTATATCTTCTTGAGAGAATGGGTACAAAACCTGAGTATGTTAGTCTTATAAGACAGTACATAGGTAGAAAACAGATGGATGATAAAGCTACCATGAGCAAAGAAGAACAAGCAGCTTTTAAGAGTGCCTATACAACTATGTGGGCCTGGGCTAAACAGGATGAAACAGCTAACGCGGATTTCTTAACGAATCTTCGTGAAGATTTTAAGAACAACAAAACTTTTGAAAGTACAGACTTTCCTGGTTTATTAAAAGTTGCTGCTAAATCCTATAAGCCAACGGATGAACGTGAAGCACAAGCTCAACGTAGTTTGTTTGAGTATGATAAAAACCAGGCTGAGATAAAGAGAATATCAGCAGCTGTTGATAAAGGTACTCAAGTAGCAATCAATGCTGTAAAAGACAATAAGGACTTTTCAGGTATCCTGGTTGATGATAAAACAGCTGATGGTAAGCCAACAAAACGTTTACTGGAAGCTAAGGATATTGTTGCTAAGATACCCTCTACTGTTTACCAGGATGTTGAATGGGCCATTGACCCAAGAGTTACTTTAACAGAACAGGATAAACAAAACATAGCTCAAGGTTATCTTGCTGGAACTATCAAGGTCGAACATGTAGGTAAACTTCGTGCAGGTACTGATACAATTGCTGATATATTTAAAGATGATCCCGGTACCTACATCAACTACAATGGAAAGAGAATCTACTTAGCTAACGATTTTACTACGTTTCCGTTAACTACTTCAGATTATCAGAATAGACTGAAAAGACTGAACGAAAAAGTACCTCTTCCAGAGTTCAATACAGCTGTTAATACAGAAGGAGCATATGGTTCTGCTGTTTATGAATTACGTAACGAACCTAAGGAACAGATCCGTACGTTACTCACTATTCCTACTCAGACTAACTCAAACATTCTGATTTCTTCAGGTGGTGGTTTAAATGATTACTCTGATGTAGATCCAGATACACAAGCAGCCGTACGTAATGCTATGGCAAAGAAAGATGAGGTTGAGGATATAAAGCTATTTACAACTTCTCCTCTAAACCAAGGTAACCAGGTTGTGTCAGTAACTTTTGCTCCACCAAAAAGTGATAAGGACAAGAGTGTTGTGGCTGGAAAGACTTTCTACTTTCCTATCAATGTTACAGCTAAGTCGAACGATGTGTTTAAAATCTTTGCTGACGTAGATGATATGGACGAGTTTATGGACTACTCCAAAAATAACAAACCATACCTTATGGATTATCATGAAGGTTCTGGAGTGAAAGCTGTTGTGATGTCAGATCAGCCGGGTGGTAAAACAGGTACCGTACGTCTATACTCAAAGTATGATCCTACTACTCGTAAGTATGGAGATAGCTGGATTGAACAACCTCCTATTCCATTTGATCTGAATAAGGTCAGTTTCTCTGAGATGAAAAATGAGATCTATAATAACTTTTTGTTCCCGTACATGCAGAGAAAAATGTCATATGACAAACAGGCTCAAACAGCTCAGACAGGTTCCGGTAACTCTCTTTATAACAACTTGACACTTAGCTGGTAAGTTAAACTTTATGGAAAACTTCAAGATAGATCCGGGCATGTACTTACCTGGTGATCCTTCATCAGGTTCGCTTGTATCTCCTGTCATCCAGGATTATAAGAACGAGAGTGCTTTTATCCAGTCTCAACAAGACTATGCTAACAGCATCTCTATGCCCGGTGATAGCATCACTGATCTCATAAAGCAGATTGAGAGTTACGACGAAATGAGTCGTCAACTTCTGAATCAGGGTAATCCTAACATTCCATCCGGACCTGGATATAATTTCAACCAGGAAGAGTCTTACTCAAAACTATATGGTGCTCTGAATCCTCAAAAGGCTACACTAAAAGCTAGTTCAGCACCGGAGTATCTCGGACCAATATCTGAGCTTGAGCGTTATAAAGACTCTCGTAACTTCCAAAAGTTTGGATATGTTCCTAGTCTAGGCTCTGAACAAGAGTACAGATATGGTCGTGCCATGACCTGGGGAGAAACAATTGGTAAAGCTCTTGGTGGTGGTAGCGTACTAGCCTGGGATACTTTTATTGAAGGTTGGAAAGGCTGGGGTAGAATGGCTGAAGCTCTTTTTACCTGGGATGGATCTAAACTGATGGGTTCCGAACAGGAAAGATACGACATGGCCAAAGAACAACAGGCTATCTTCAATAAGTATGCTATCTACGATACAGAGCAATCTGAGGACTCTTTAATGAATCGTCAGTTCTTTGGTAACATGCTCCAACAAGCTGGGTTTGCTGTGGGAGCCATGGGTCAAGCTGCGCTGGAAATGTATGCTGGAGGTTGGATCGGTAAAGCTATATCTGCAGCAGCAGGTGGCTTTGCAAAAGCTCGTGGTCTTACAGAGTTTGTTGATGTAGCTGAACTACTAAACAACACCAGAAAAGCTCAGAAGGTTATCAGCAATAGTGAACGTGTTACAAATGCTCTAAGAAATATTCCTCGTGTTATGGTACCTCTCTATGGTACTGCACAGGATATGGTGAAGCTTGGTAAAGCCGGTGCCGGTACTTTACAACTGGGCCTTATTGGTCTGGGTGGTATTAAGCGTGAGCTAAGCATGTTCAACATGGCCCGCTCAGAAGCTATTTTTGAAGCAGCGTCTACTTACCACGATCTAGAGGATAAACTGACAAAAGAGTTTGCTACTACATACGGTCGAGAACCGAACCAGACCGAACTGGAAAAGCTTCGTCAGACAGCTGAGAATGCGTCTTCAGATAACTTCTGGACGAACATTGGTGTTCTTAGTGTGATGAACCGGATCCAGTTCGATAACATGTTTAAGAACTTCAATACTACCCGGAAGATCTTTGCTGAGGGAGTTGCTCCTTTTGAAGAGGATGCATTTGAAGTAGTTGGTAAAGTAGGAGGAAAGACCGTTCGTAAAGTTTACGAGAAAGGTTTTATCGGCCGACTTGGAGCTATACCGGACATTGCTAAAACTTTTGGTAGAAGGACTGCAGCTTGGGAAGCTACTAAATCAGTAGGTCTTGGTCTGATGAAGTTTGAAGGATCTGAGGGTGCTCAGGAACTCATACAGAACGCATCAAATCAGGGCTTAAGTGATTACTACTATGATCTGTATCATGGTAAGAAGGGTTACGGTGATAGGCTAGATCGTGTTCTGGCAAGTATCCAGAATCCACTCACTGACATAGAAGGAGCTAAGACCTTCCTTATGGGGGCCTTAACCGGTCGACTGATTGCTCCTTTCTCTTATGCCATGGGTAAAGTAAAGCTTACCAAGGGTGCCAAAGAGCATGAAGCTAAGAAAGCTGAAGCTATCAGCCTAGTAAACACATACTATTCTGATCCTACAGCTTACGTAAAAGAGCAGATTGCAAACGTAAAGGTTCAGAACCGTGCTGTCCAGACCATGGAAGAAGCTGCGGCCAACCATGACCGGTATACGTACTACAATGCTAAGGACTCTGCGTTTGCAAAGGCCATGGCTTCCGCTATCAAACTCAACCTCTATGACTCCTTTAGAGATACCCTGGTTGAGTTTGGAAAAGAAATGACTGACGAAGAGTTCAAGACAGCGTTCAACATGGAACCTGGAAAAGACAATCGTCAGAATGTCAACGAGTTATTGAACAAAGTTGTGAACCAGATGGATGAGTATCATACTCTGTATCACAACCTGCAGGATAAATACGGAGACCGGATCATCCCGGAACTCTACAAGAACAACAAGCCTGAAGAGTACGAACGAGTAAAGCTTGCCAAGTTTGCTCAGGACCAGGCTATAGAGATGCTTACAACAAACGTGTTCAAAGCTCGTCAGGCTACGAAACGTGCTGCTCAGCTGCAGCAAGAGATCGGTGCCAACAAGAACATTGGGGCCTCATCTATCGAAGTACTCTCCAAACTGGGAAGTGAACAAGCCATCAATGATCACGTAGCTGGGCTTGAGAAAGAGCTGAAGATGTACGAACAGGCTGGTCCAATGTCCGCAGATCAAAGAAAGATCGAACGTGAGAAGAAAAAAGAACTGAAGCTTGCTCAGACATGGAAAGATGCCTATGAGGACATGCAGACTCATATGAACGAATCTTACTTCCCGGAAGGATCTGTCCGTAAGATCTACAGTGCGTATGAGGACCTGGTGAACTTCTACAACAAAACTGAGCAGAAGGATACCCGGATTTCCATCGAGGACATGGAAGAGACCTTTACGAAGATCATCGACTATATCCAGCTGAACCGGGACAATAAGGTATTCATAGATGCTATGAACATCCTGGCTGATCCCCACAACTCCAGACTACTGATAGAGTCCTTTAAGAGCTCTATTGCAGAAGCTGGTAAGAGACTCCAGGAAGAACATCGTGAGGAGATAAACTCTATTCCGAACCCGGAAGAAAAGCCAGAAGAGAAAGCTCCTGAGCAACCAGTTACACCTACCCCGGCCGCAGAAGAGAAAAAGCAAGAGACTCCGGGTGAGAAAAAAGACTGGAACTTTGAAGCTGCTAGTATTCAAGGACTTACGAATAGTACTGCCCTGGCTACAAGACCTGAGCTTAAAGAGTTTGTAGAGAAAGTCCTGGGGATGAAAGTGACTGACTCCTTAAAGGATATCAAGGACGCCACGAATAAGTACATGGGCGTTGAGCCTGAACAAGGAGAAAACCAGGCTTTAGAAGCAGCACTCAAGGAAGGATACGATAAGTACTATGCTGATGCTAAAGAGAACGGAGTTGAGACCCCGGCAAACTATCAGCAGTGGAAAGACTTTACTGGTGCCGCCAAAGAGATCCGTAACAGGTTCCAAGGCAAAACAACAACTGAGGAAACCAGTAATCCTGCTGAAGAAGTCAAGGAAAATAAGGAAACAAAAGAAACCTATACCGATCAGTTTGACGTATCGGCCATAAACAAGGAAGAAGTCTCCCAAAATATTGTAGACCAAATCTTAAGTTCTACAGAAAAAAGTGATAACTTTGATAGTAAGGCTGATGACTTCTTCAATGACTTAACAAGTTGTAATCTCTAACATACCCTATGAACAAGTGTAGTATCAGTATCCAGACGTTTGCTGAGTTCACAAAGCAACTTCTGGCCCAGGATCCAAAGTATAAGGACTTTGCTGAAGTAGCAAAGTTCATCATCAAACGTCCTGGTCAGCCTGAAGCCGTTAAAATGGTGGCTCTCAAAGGGTTAGGTAAGATCTATTCTGAACTTGCCAAGAAGGACTCTACGTTCTCTTTTACGCCCGATGACTCCAAAGTCATTGACGTAGACCTGGAGAATGATGACCTGGAAGGCCAGTTTAAAAAGCTTGCCGCTGAATACTCTATACGCCCGGCTGCTACTATCAACCAGGGTTCTATCAAAAGCAGGATCGAAAAGGTCCTGACCATGGCTCCTCTAAACGTACAGGACGAGGTGCTGTCAATCATAAAAGACATCAAGGCTTTAGCCAAAACAAACTTCCGTAAGAGCGTAGATGATATCACTAAGACTATCAGCAGCATGTTTGATAGTCTTACTAACGCAGTACTTGGAAACCAGGGCCTGACATCTACTATCAAGACCGGTATCAGACAACTCATCGAGCAGGAAAAGAACAAGGCTACCAACCAGAACTCCGATTATGTTCCTATAAAGAACACAATATACGGAGATAGTAAACTCATTGTCAGAAAAGACGGTAGTGTTGTTGAAGTACTGCAGGGTGATGGTGGTAAGTTCTATGACGTAAACAGTGATAAGCTTGAACAAGAGATTCCTTTTGACCGGTCAAATGGTGATCAGCTCTTTAACTTAAGGGTTGACTCTTCTCCGTTTGTTGCCGGCAACGATGGAACTCAGTATATCTTCTCTAATGCAGAACTAAGCAGCGGTATGAATCTGTATGATCGTACCGGTGGAACAATCGTACGCCAGTTACTGGCCATGGATAATCCGATGAGTGGTTTACAGGTTGTAGCTTCTCGTTCTGAGATCAACCGTAACCTGGCTCGTCTGAACCGTATTCGCCAGGAGATCCCTGGTCGTTCTCTGGAAACTCATGAGGTAGCTTCTCAACAGAAAGCTCTACTGAGTGGTAAACCGGTGATCACTGTATTCTCTCCTGTAGAGGGGGCCCAGATCCAGTTCACTGTACCTGGCCAACAAGGAGCCATGGTTCTCTATGGTGTAGATAATTATGCTATTGTATATCCTGATAATCGTACCGAACGTGTTACATTCTCTGATGAACAGAAGTCTCTGATCCTTAAACTGGGCCGTAAGTCAACACTCAACGATAATGGTCTTCATGTAGAAGAGTCTATCACCGAGGAGGACTTCCAGAAGATGAAAGCTTACTACAACCAGATGACTCAGTTCAAAAAAGCTGTTCAAGAGTTACTGGATAAAAATCCTGATCAGGAAAATGTAGTTATTCCTCAGAGTCTGGTAGCTCAGTATATCACACTGGCCCGTGGTCGTGAAAGATTTGCTACGGCTCCTTCTTCAGATAAACGTGCCAGCCTGAGTACCCTACTTGAAAAGTCGGGAGCACCGGGGCAGGTTTCTATTGAAGTAGTAACCGCAAACGAAGATGGCTATGGAAACCGTCGTTCTTTAAATAAGCCTATCATCGTTGCTAAAGAGGGTGGTATCTGGTCCGTCGTATCAGATCTTTCTGGTGATGACCGCGTTGTTGTCAATAGGGATGGTAAAGAAGAGTATGTGACTTTTGCAGAGTATGTAAAAGACGTTCTAAAGATCAATCCTGAAGTAACAAGTGCAGACTTCCCTACAAGCTTTGCCTGGCTTTACGTTAAACCCGATGGCCAGGTAAAACCGGTGGCTCTTACATTCAACTATGTTGAGAACCCGGCAGAGATTGCCCAGATGGCCATGAGCTTCGGAGAGCTGATCAAGAGTCTCAACGATCCTCAGGTTGAAGCTGGTAAAGTCATTACTGAGTTCAATAAGAACATCTTTGGCTTTAATCCCCACTCACCTAAGGGTGGTACACCTTTCTTTGCTGACTTCAGTCACTTTAAAGATCCTACAGGTGATCGTAGTCTGAATATCCAGCTTCGTCCTGGTAACATTTCTCGTTGGATGGATCTTCCTGCAGACGTACGTAAAGCTCTGACTGTGTACATTGATGTACCGATAATGAACAAGTTCATTGGAGTAATGCGTAAAGCTGCTAACTCAAAAGAGTTTAAAGAGCTTAACAAGGACATAAACACTTCAGCCGGTAAGAACGCTCTTATGACTTTTGTCACATCTGATCCTCAGCTTCGTAAAGAACTGATGGATGCTTACGATGAGATGAATAAGCATATCTATAAGAAGTTTGACCAGATCCGGGAAAAGCTTGCTAAGTCTTCCTACAATGGTCAGTTCGACATGCCGCAGGTATATGCTATCATGGAGAACGAGAAAGCTTCTAAGGACGGTAAATGGAAGCTGAAGATTCGTAACAGGCAGCAACAGAAGAACGCCACTAATCTGTCAGCATTCCAAACCCTAACTACAGAAGAGATCTTCAAGTACACAAGCGTTGAACCCAGATTTGCTGGACCGATTGTGTCTGCTGTTCAGACTGTTACTGAACCGGTGCCGGCTCCTAACCCGACTACAAACACTACAGCTGAAAATGTACCTGGTACAGCAACTGATATCAATATCGACCTGGATTTTGAAGAGGGAGCTTTTGAACTTGCCCTGGATACTGAACTGGTAGAACGCTACCAGGAAGGTCAGTTCCAGCAAGAACTGGACTGGATCCAAAAGAACCTGCCGGCTACAATCTCTGTAGAAGACCTGGCAGATATCATGTCAGATCTTAAGGCTGAGGGTCGTGTACTGGGTTACTTCCGTGACCGCGTGATCTATCTGAACAAAGAACTCTCTGGTCGTGGCTCTGGTTACCACGAAGCTTTCCACGGTGTCTTCCGTCATCTCCTGGATGCTCCGACTCGTCAACGTATCCTGGATTTGACCCTGGCTAAGATGGGACCTATCTCTAAAGAACAGGTTTCTCAGTTCCGCCAGATGCGTTCTCTGTATCACCTATCTAACGCTCAGATCAAAGAGCGTATGGCCGAAGAGTACCTGGCAGACCGCTTCAAGACTTATAAGCTTGAAGGTCGCGGGGCCCAGGAAGGTTGGCTGAAGAAGATCCTGAACCTGCTGAAGGATATCGTAGACTTCTTTACCGGTAAGAGTAACGAGATTGACCGTCTATTCAGACGCATTGACAATGGCTTCTATAAGAACGCTGAGATCATTGGTCAGTTTAAAGAAGGAGCATTTGAGATGCTTCCTACTCGTAGTACCCTGGTAACAGGACCTAACAGTAGTGTAGTACAGCGTAAAAACTTCTTGTCTAAAGTAGAACAGGCTCAGCTTGTAAACCGTATGGCTGAACTGGCATCTTTTGCAACTGGTACTTTCACAGAGAAGTTTAACGCAGCAAAAGCTGAGCTTCTTAAAGAACTGAATATCAATAACCTGATTGCTCAGAATCCGGATAAAGAACAAGCTATCCGTGCAAAGTATGAACAACCCCTGCTGGATAAACTGTATATCCTAGGAGAGGCTGTGAACTATTATAACGAGACCGGGGATGTAAGGGTTGATAACAACCTGGCCATCATGCAAGCTACTCCTAAAGCTGCTGCTACGTACAACGAACAACAACAACAAGCTACTAAGTCCCTGTTTGATCAGGTACAGAAGAAACTTGACCGGATCTCTATTGCCAACATGTACTTTGATCCTGAGGCTGCATTTGCAGAAAACGACGAAGAGTTTGATGAAGATGACTACGGTGATCGTACAGACTTCGAGGACAGCTTCGTAAACATGAACACCCTGGACGGACTGAGCAAACAGTTCCGTAGCTTCTTTGGCTTACTGTCCTACGTACATACTGACGAACTAGGTATCAAGACAACCAAGATGGTTGATGGAGCTGCCATGTTCGATACAATGATGAAGATCCTGGCTGACACACCAGTTGAGAAGATGATGATCCGTATGGAGGAAACCATTGAGAAGATGAAACTCAATGACAACCAGGCGGCTTATAATCGTCTGAATACCGTATGGGAAAAGATGTCTAACATCTTTGGTCTTAACGAGGATCTCCAACCCACAAGAAACCTGAACCTGTACAACCAGTTCATTGACGCGTTCAACGTCGTGGATCTGTCTACAGATGTATTCTATATCAATACAAAAGGAAGTAGCTCTGAACTCAAGGTTGTAGAAGCTACTATGCAGAATGATATCAATCAGTACTATGAGAAGCTGCGTCGCAAATACGAAAACGGCTTCATGAAGAAGAGTGCTGATGAAAAGAAAGAAGCTTTACGTAGTGCCAAGGCAGTCTTCAAACAGGAGATTACCAGTGCTACTGAGATTGGTACTACCAATTGGCAGGAGCTTCTTAAAAAGTCCAAGAATGTTCATAAGGCTCTTAAGAGTATTGGTATTGAGCTTCCTCTTGATGCCGTAACATATTCTCTGATTGCTATTGACGTAAAAGAAAATAACGTAGAGCTTTCTCCAAAGAGTAAAGCATACAAACAGTTTTATCTGGATCAGGATCTGATCAACAGCGGGGCGTACCTGGAAAAGGATTTCTTTGATAAGCTTATCCGTTACGCGGATGAGAACACCAACATCTTCGACAGAAGTGTTGACGACCTGACTGATGGTACAGCCGGCCTGAGTGATACTGAAAAGAACCAGCGTCGTCTGCAGAAAAGATCCCTGGGTCTGATCAACTCCGTACTGAGAAAAACTGGCCACTATGTGGTTAAGTACGATATGGACACTGTAGTTTCTGTATTCAGAAACGCAGAAGGAAAGAACGTGTACCGGTACGTACGCTACACTCCGCCTCTGTTGATCTCTCAGTCCCTGAAAGAAAACGGATGGATGGATACTTATGCTGACTTCCCGGTAGTTCAACGCTTCCTGGCTGATAACCCGCTGACTGCAAAAAGTCCCGAGTTACAACTGTACCTACAGAACTTAGACCTTAGAATCTTTGGTGGTGCCCGTCAAACTCTTAAAGGAAACGAGCGTGATGGTGTTACAGCAAAGACCATCGACACTGCCGGCTACTATCTGAGCTATGTCCTGATGAGCATGAACCGGAAGACTGTATCAAATGGTAAAGCCACCGTTACTACTTTCTCCAGAATGCTGACACAGAATGAAGCTTCCAATACGATCTACATGGTTCCGAACCTGTACAAGCGTATGGTAACCAGTGCCGGCTATCTTAAGGAAGATGGAGAAAATATGGTGGTATCCGGTTTCATGGATATCATTCGTCAGGAATATAACCGTATCCAACGTGAGTGGGAGAGCCGTGATGAAAAGAACAAAGAGCTTTACGTAAACTATAACGTACGTAAGAACCCTGACGGATCTCGTAACGTAGAGGATCCTGCCCTGCGTGCGTATAACTTTAACTTACTGGCCGACTTCTTTGAGTTTGACCAAAATCCTGGTACTGCAAAGAACCAGGCAAGAGCTGAGATGCGTGACCAGCTGATTGCTGCAGCTAAGTCCGGAGCTAAGTTTGATAAGCTTAACCTGGACTCTGTAAAGACAGAACTGCTGAAATATGCAGAAGAGAAGTTTGCAGCTCACATGGATAACCTGAAACGTCTGGGTGTTGTATCACAGAACCCTGAAACTTCTGAGTATTCAAGCCAGCTGATCCCAGGATCTTATACTATTGACAAGACAACATCTGTAAGTATTGACTCTGAAGACTCAAACCTGGAGTCTTATCTGAAGGATGTGTTCTTTAACGTATTCCTGAACAACCTGCAGGTATCCCAGTTCTTTGACGGAGATATCGCCCTGGGTGTAAAGAACTTTGCTGACTATTTCAAACGCCAGAAGATGAACGTGGCTGCCGGTCCTTCTATGAAGAGCGGTAACCACACAGTAGCTTATGTAGATGAACTAAGTGTACTGATCAATGACAAGGATCTTGAAGAGGGTCAATATGACGAGAATGACGAGATGCCGGATAACTTTAAAGACCGGGCTAACAAGATAAAAGTCTTTGACGGTCAATCAGTTACTACGATCGAACATCGTATTGAGCAGTATCGTAAGCAAGGTCGTCTGGATGAAGATCCAGCTGTATCTGAAACAGTGGAACAGCTTCTTAAAGCAAGCCGGTACCGCAGACTGACCGAAGATGAGGTCAAGTACTTAAGGAACAATAAGGTCGTACTTGGTCCTAAGAAAACCGTAACAGGGGCCCTGATATACTACCATAAACAAGCGGAACATATCCTGATGCGTATGGATAGTTCCTATATGGTTGTACCTGAGGGTATGACCCGTACCGAAGTAGAGAAGAGACTGGCTGACCTGTATAACCAGGCCGATCTTCTGCGTGCTGAGCTACGTAATGCAGTTACTCACACTGTAGATACTCGTGGTATAGATTATGTCCAGGATCAGCTTTCTGATGTTTACCAGGAGATCCACCAGTACTGGGAGCCTCTGCCGAACAGAGCCGCTCACCACTACATGCTGAACTCTATGGAACGTGCTGACGTTGATCAGCTAATGGACCTGACAGCTTCTAAAAAAGCTACCCTGTTACCGGTAACACTGAGCAACAATGGTCTTACAGATCTGAAACAATCCAGACTGGTTGTACCGAATAAGTATAAGTTTGACCAGGTAGAAACATCCAAGGTGGCTACTGATATCAGTAGTACTACACAGTTGATGCACTTGATCGACGCGGACTTTAACATGGCTGATCCGAACCTGGATACTGATCTTAAAGATGCTATCCTGCAGTATCGTAAAATGATTGGTCAACTGGCTGAGGTTTCTCTGAACCGTCTGAATAATATCATAAAGAACGAGGCTGGTGAAGTAGAGGTTCGTTCTATCATTCGTAAGATGAGAGACGGCCTGGAAGCTCAGGGTGCTGATAGTAACACACTGAAGTTCTTTGAGATCCGTGATGATCAACCTATCCATAATGTAAACCTGCCGCTTATCAAACGGATGTTTACATTCTACTACTTTAGCTTCTATAGTGATGGAGTATTCTCCAAACGTCAGAGTGGTCGTAAAGACTATCTGATCACAAGCTGGGGATATAAACTCGTGGAAGATCGTGAAACCGGTGAGATCATCAAGAGCGAAGAGGTAGCTAAAAACCCTGAGAAGTACAATGACAACTCTAAGTATAAGCTTCGCTACCCTGGTATAAAGTATGACAAGGAGAACAACCGCTATATCGTAGAGGTGATCGTTCCGCGTCCTTACTTCAAGAACCAGGAAGAGATTGACTTATTCGAGCGTAAGCTTAGTCTCTGGCTCTCTACACGTATTCCTACCGAGGATAAGCGTTCTATGATGGTAGCTAAAGTGGTTGACTTCATTGACGGGGCCTACCAGAATGCCATTGTAGTACCTCAGCTGATCCACATTCTGTCTGGTTCTGACCTTGACATTGACTCTCTGTATTCTCATACGTTCGCAACCTATGAGGACTTCAATGGAAAGACAAAAGTCTATGGTGAAGCTAATACACCAAAGGAACAGTTTGTTGAGTACATCCAGAGCATGATGGAAGATGAGTCACTGGAACCTCTGATCAAAGCAGAGCTGGATAAGATCTATAAAGAAGACATCATTGAGATCCCTGAGTCGCTCGAAGAACTGGCAGAAGAACTGAACCTTCCTTGGCATCAGTTTACTAAAGAACAACTCGTTTCCTTTATCAAGGAACAGAAAGAAATCCGTAACCAGGCTTATGAATCTCTGAAAGCTAAGAAAGAGAAAAAAGAACAGGTTAAGGAAATATATGTAAAGCTTCGTGCAGAAAACGACGCACTGGCTAAACAGATCGAAGATCGGTTCAGGGAAGAATCAAAAGACTGGGGTCTTTCTCCTGAGGAGTTTCAAGAACTTCTTTGGGAAAGAACTGCAGAGCTGGCTCCTAAATTCAAAGAGCAGGGTAAAAAGAGTTCTGAATATAGAAAAGCTAAAAAAGCTGTAGATAGTGGTTATGTAGAAATCCAGACTGCTAGTGGTCGTATTCAGAAATCAAGAGAAGAGATCGACCGGATCAACCGCATGTTCAAAGTACTCGCTACCATGAACGTGTTGGCTAGCAAGAAGATGCCGATAACTGCTCGTCAGTACGCTTCTGCTGTATCTAAGAAAGGATCCCTGGTAACAGAGACTTTACAGAACGATATGTTACAGGCTAAGATCGACATCCTGGGTAACCCGTACACGTTCAAGAACCTGTACGTACAGGAGCGTTCTTCTGTAGATAAGTTTGAGAAGATTGCTAAGTCCATGAATAAGGGTATCAAGGATGTTATCAACCGGAACAACATCTTCTCTCCGGATGGTATCATCAACTCCCGTGACATGGTCACCTCCTCAAACGATGGTATCGGTATCGCGGCTAACGTGAACAAGTTTGCAGCTTTTGCTTCTAAGAAAGGACTTAAGCTTAGCAGTCCGATCTGGATCGTAAACGATAAGAGCTACGATAACTTTCAGGCGGATAAAGAGACTCGTCCTATCCAGGACATTGGTAACGCCCTGGGTATGCAAGCCGATGCTAAGAGTAATCCTATTCCGGCTGTACTGAACCTTAACGAGGTGAGCCTTCCAATCACTCTGCTGATGCTTGCTCAAAAGCTGCCTTTAGAGATGGCAGTTACGATAAACTCTGTACCACTGATCAGTAAAGTAATTCAGCGTGTACTGGAAGAAAAACGTGAGATCAGAACTACCTCAGATCTGTACAACAAGCGTAGCTTCCGTAAGATCGCTGACGAAGAGATGTATGAGGCAATAGACGAACTGAAAAAGGATGGTGTACATACTTCTCTATTTGAAACAGATGACGAGGAAAACATCATTTACAAAAGAGGTGGTAGCCCGCTTTTAAAAGACAATATCAATCTGGAGTTTAAGTATGACTACACACCAGCTGACCGTGTAACTGCGTCAGACCTGGGCTTTACTCTTACAGACTCTAAAGGTATTCCGCTGAGTGATAAAGCTACCCAGGTATACCTGCTGATCAAATATTTGGAGACTCAGAAGCTAAACAACGACGTATACGCTGTTGGATCTATTCTGAACCTGTATAAAAAGCTTAAACCGAGCTGGAAAGCTGTTGATAGGGTCCTTGGTAACTACGCGTACCTGACCGGTGTGATGGCTAACGAGAAGAGCATGTTTGCAAACATCCAGGAAGTTCTGGAGTCTTCTGTGGAGTTCCGTCCGCTGATCAAGGCTCTTAAAGAGATGACTGAAAACGCGGAGGTGATCCTGATCGAGCGTAACCCGGTAGTACAGGCTGTAAATGATACTATCAAGAACAGTCTGCAAGCCTTCAAGCTTGACGAGATGACCCAGGAAAGACTTACTGACCAGATTGTTAAGTACTTTATTATCAATAAGTTTCGTGGCGAAACTGAGAAAAGACTTCAGGAAGAACAGGCTAAAGAACAACCAAACCAGAATACAATCAAGTCTCTGAATACTGCCCTGGAAATGTTTAAGGCCGACTTCTGGAAAGGAGAACCTTCTAACGAGACTGTTACAAGCATGGAACAGGACTTCCAGTATCTTAAGGATACACAGGAAGGTAACCCGTTCGTGGACTATCTGAAAGAGCGTACACGTAATGGTATCACTTACCTGGAAGCACTGAGCCGGATGAAGCTGGATAAAGAATATGGAGAGAACGTAAACGACGGCTTTACCTTACTGGAGAAGAGTCCGGATACAAGAACGGCCCTAATCGCGCGTAAGTTATTCCACTACCTGCTGATCAAGGATGGTCTTGGATACGGAACCAATACGTTCATCTCTTATCTGAACCCACAGAACCCTGAGACCTTTGAAAAGATCTCTGGTTATCTGAACGAGTTACAGGCTGGTTTTAATGCATTCAATAAAGCTAACCGTAAGCAGATTGCTAATGGTAAGGCTGACGGGTACTATAAGAACTTCAATAAGCTTCTGAATAGTTTCTTTGGTAAGAATGCTGACCTGAACGTTTACATCAGTTCTATGATCAACCGTATCGGTCTGTATGCTGGCAACAATGATGTGATGGTAAAGAGTAGACCGATCTTTAAGAAGAACAAGAAAGGTCCGTTTGCCGGGGTAGATCTTGATGTGATCAAAGAAGAAATGAAAGACCTGCTTCCGGATACTCATAACATAGAGCCGAAAGCTGTCTATACAGAACTGGAAGATAACCCGGATAATACTGACTTGTGGTTACCTAACTCTAAAGAGGTAGATACTGGTAAACTTACAGTGGATACTACAAAGCTGGCATCTAGTGTTGGAAGTAAGATTCTTACTCAGATGAATATCTTACCTGGCCAGATCTTCTCAGATGGAGGTGAATCTATTACCAAGTACACATTCCCTCTGTTCGTAAAGAACACTTTTGGTACCGTGTTACGCCTTACCCAGGTAGATGATCAACGCGTAAGTGACAAGATCATAAACAACCTGACTTCTAAACTGAAAGGTAAAGACTACGTTAACACTGTACAGGGCCTTAAAGCCGTATACACAGTTACTGAACAGGAGGGTACCGATCAGGTTCTGAACCTTGGTTTTGACGAAGCCGAAAGCCGTGAACTTTATAAGTTCACTCAGAATGATACTGAGAACCAGTTCCTGGATGTTAGTTTAACTCCGGAGCTTGAAGATCGTCTTCAGCGTCTGAAGAACAACTTTGGTGTTGACTCCAAACGTCTTAATCTGCTTGCCCGGATCATCCGTTATGAGGTATTATCTAAAGGAGCCATCTTGTTCGATAAACAGAAGAACAATACGTTCTTCCTGAACTATACCATTGATACTAAAGACCGTGGTCCGGTAGAACGTAAGATCTACATCCGTCCTAGTGAAAAAGATCCTTTAAGTGTAACCGTAAAGATCTATGAAAGAGAAATCGTGAGTGGTAACGAAACCCTGGTCAAATTACCTGACGAACTTAAAGAGTTTAAGGCTGTTGATGTGGAGTTCGTAAAACGTGGTAAGGGTATTGGTTGGATGAAGAAGCAAAAAGTTGAGAACCCTGTTACTCAGGAGATGGTAAATGAAGTAGTTAAAAACTACAGGATGCCTGAGGGTATGCGTTTAAAGAACAGGTTCCAAACTTTTGAGTGGTTTGCTAAGATCAAGTTTGAAGATCATAAAGAGACTCTTAACCTCAAACTGATGGAAGAGATCTATAACAAGGCTTACTTAGAGCCTATCCCTGCTGCAGAACCAGAACCGGAAATTGAACCTGGACGTTTTGTTACGTTCAATAAGATGACGTACATCGTTACAAAGATCAATGACAATGGTACCGTGCAGATCTATGATCCAACCAAAGAGGGTGTCGAGTCTAAGAAAAGTGTTGCATCAAGAAACCTTATTCCAACAAAGAATAAAGCTAAGATTATCAACTATAAAGGAACGGATTACTTAGTTACTCCTAGAGAAACTATCATTTCTTTAGTAAGTAACAAAGCTATGATGTGGACAGCTGAGAATGGTGATCGTAAAGCTATCCTGGCTCTTGCAAAAGGAACCGGTACATCCAACCAAACACAGAACAAAGAGGAACTTATAATTCCTGCAGGTTACATGTTAAGACCAGGTGCTCCGACACTGTCTGCTTATCTCTCAATGATGAAAATGGTATCCGATAAGAGTGTAGCAGATCTTACAGAGATGTATAAGAACATCAACCTTGTACCGATAGTAAAAGGTAATATCGAAGACGTAAGAAAAGATCTAGATTCTGGTGAGTGCATAGCTGAACTCTAATTCATAACCCTACGAAACATATATATGTCCTGTCAAGTATTCAGAAATAAGAAACACGAGATCGTTAAGGTAGTAGCTCCTAATGGTCAGGAGTCCAAACTATATCAGGATATTCTTGCTCGCCCTGAACTACAGGGTAACAAAGAAGCTGCCCTGGATATTTGGTTGTCTGCTTATACCTCTGACTTTAAAAAGCAGTATGGTGATTGGACTGCCTTACCACTTACCGGTGAGGGCAGTGGACTAGCAGAAAATTATGTTACCAAGTATGCTAACTATACTGATGCTAAAAGTTTACTTTTTGCTATAGCTCAGCAAACATCTAGTTCAGATACTAAAGCCTTAGCTAATGCTTTACTGAACATGAAAGACGTTAGTTCCATCAAGGTTCAAGCTGCCAAAGCTTTGATAGCAAACGTACGAGGAGTCTATGAACCACATAGAAACCAGATCTACTTTCTTAGAAACCTAAGAGATGATATTGCTGAAACAGTAATTCTTCATGAGTTCATGCATGCTGCTACTAGTAGAGAGTATGAGATGAACCCTGTGTTTAAGAGTAAAATTGATCGGTTATACAATCACATGCAGAATTTTAAGCATCGTATGACTTCTAAAAGTATCCCTTTAGGAAAGATGTACGGTATGACAAATCCAGATGAGTTTATAGCTGAAGCCATGACTAATCCTGATTTTCAGTTTGAACTGACTAAGTACTATAATAATACCAATGTTCAAGAGGCTAGAAAGAACATCTTCCAAAAGTTCATTGATCTCATCACTGAAATGCTCAAAGCTCGTATAGAAGCTAAGGGTAAAACCTATATTGAAAATAACATGCAGGTTGCTGTTATGAAAGTGGTTCAGGACTACTCTCATATAGTATCAGACAACATGGCTTACTTTAATAAGGTTCTTCTGAATAAAGAGAGTAAGATTATTGTTGACGAGAATGGGGAACCTTTGGTCAAGTATGTCTTACCACAGGCTACTTATAATCTCTCTGAACTGGCTGAGCAGTTTTCCTACCAGCAATCTGAGCTTGAAAGAAACTTCAGGTTTACATCCGGGCTTACTCTGATGAGTCGTGATAAGGCTCAGAACATCCTGGACTGGGTGGCCAAGAACGGTAAGTACAATGCTCTTGAAGCTGCGATCCGTGGTGTAAACGACGGTTCACGTACTCAGTATGTTGTGGATCTATCTGAGAAGCCTTTTGAACAGGCCAATAAGCTTACTAACCAAAAACTCGCTGAATACCAGAAAGCCCAGGTAAACCAGGTAGTAAACCGCCTGGCTGTAAAGTTCCCTAAGCTTGAAATCAAGTGGATCAAACCCCAGGAACTGGATCAGAAAGAACATGACGTAAACATTGCCACAGTGCGTGGTTTTGTACGTAATGGAGTTGTTCACCTGGTTGAGGGAAGAGCAACCCAGTCCGTGGCTATCGAGGAACTGTTACACCCTTTCATAGAATCCCTGTGGCAGGATAACCGTGCACTCTTTACCGGTTTATTCAACAAGGGTAAAGAAGCTTTCCCTGAGCTCTGGAAAAAGATCCAGGGAGCTTATCTGGATACCCGTGGGTTCACTGAGGCTGATCGTAAAAAGGAACTGGTTACCCGGGTTCTTCAACAGATCACTCAGGAGGAACTTGCTAATCCTGAGAAAACCGTGGGTGAACTGAAGTCTCTTCTTCAGCGGTTCTTTAACTGGCTGAGGGATCTTCTTCAGGAAGTCTTTGATATCCGTACAGACGGAAACGTCCTGGTACATGGGTATAATCTTCCTACTAAGGTTACCTATGAAGAACTGGCCCAAATCATCAATACAAAGAACGTAAAGCTCTCTACGGCCGTAGCTGATGCTAACAGCTACAATACCGATGGTGAGATGGACAGCCAGGAGGTAAACTCTTCTAAGGAGCGTAAACTGGCCCGCGTAGAAGAGCAGCTGGGTATTGTAAGAAAGACCATTACCGATCTCAAGAAGATAAAAGGTACTGAGGCTAAAGTAGCTACTCTCGAGAAGGTATTACTTAACCTGGCTAACTATCAGGCAGCTATAAATAACGATGAGTACACAATCTCCGTTACCAATCTGACCGGTGGTGGTCAACTGGAAAATCAGGATGACTATAACGACTTCAAGGAGTTTGGTACGTTTGTACACTATGTGCTTGAGAACATCCAGAAGCTTGGTGTAAAAACCGGTGAGAAAGCCACAACCGTCCTTACCCGGGAAGTCTTTGATAAACTGGCTGCCCAGTATCCTGGACAGTTTAGTATTGCCAACCTGACCCAGGACGAGATGTATAAGATGAGCCAGGAGATGATCAGCAACTTGCAGTACTATATCACTAAAGGATATACTCTGCTTCCTGAGATCTCTGTATTCGGTAAGGACCGTAACAACCGGAACGTCGTTGGACGTTTGGACATTCTTGCCCTAGCTCCTGATGGTTCTGTTCATATCGTGGACCTTAAGACTAAAAAGGTATATACAAACGCCCAGATTGGTCTGGTGCTGAATAAACCTTACCCGGTAGCCACAACTCCTCAGACTGATACTACCTTCTCAAACACCAGACGTAGCGTATACGATAGCTGGGATACCCAGATGGGTGTTTATGAAAGACTGTATGCTCAGGCCGGGGTACCAGTAGAGGGTAAGACTGTTCTTGCCCTGGTATATCGTGGAGACATGGTTGACATTACAGATATCAACACGCCGGCTCAGTTTCAGTTCCAGTATTCAGGTTATGAGTTCATGACCTACGACAGTAACCAGCGTCAACAAGGAACTGACCTGGATAAGTTGAACTATGCCAACACTGAGAAGAAAGTCAGAAGGGTTATCCCAGTAGAGGGTGACATTGCTGAGGAAACCAAGAGCACTAAAGAACCTATTATTTTCAACATGAAGGAGGACGACTTTAATCGTCTTATAGGAAACCTGGAGTCTATCGCAGCTGAAGAGATCAAAAAGATCGAGCGTTCACTCTCCGAACTTGATGATAACAACCCGAACGATAAAAAGCTCCGGGACTATTACAAGACTCGTCGTGAAGCCATCAGAAAGATCCAGGATACCTTCAAGAAAGATACCTGGGAGCCGGCATATAAGCTTACTGCTATTCTGCAGTTCATGACCGACAACACAGTTGGTATGAAACAGACTGCTCAGGATATTGCTAACATAGAAGATCCTGTTGACAAAGCCCGCAAGCTCGATGACCTTAAAGGAAAGGCCGTAGCGTTCAACTACTTCCTCTCTGATATCCGGGAACTGTTGATCAACATCAACGATGAGAAAAACGATGATGCTATCAAGTTACTGGATACCATACAGGGTAATATTGATTATACTCTTGGAGTATTTAACGAACTGGGTTTCAATTACTTAGTAGATGTTCTTAAGAATAGCATGACTCCTGAGACTGTAGAGCGCGTTAACAAAGAACGTGCAGAAAGTATTGATCCTCTGATCAATCACCTCAAGAAGAAACTCGATAAGCTCAGGGAACAAAAAGAGCAGGGGGGTAGTGGTAATAGTTTGTCATACTCCATCTGGCAGGGATTATCCAACATGGCCCGTACAGTGGCTAAAGTACCTATTGATACCAAGGGAGAAATCGAAGCTTTAGAGATCCGGATCAAAAGTCTGGAACTCCGTAAAAAAGGTATTAACCTGGATGACAAATCAGTACGTCAGTATATCCAGGGTATTCTTGATAAGAACTCTCTGTACTATATCGGATCTGACTCCACCCCGCTGACAGACTTTATCGCTGCCGCGTCCAACCAGGACTTGGGTATATCTGGTTTTGCCAACCACGTAAAGTTTATTGAGATCAGAGCTAAGCAAGCCTACCTGAACTTCATGGAGAAGAACAAGTTTCAGTCTCTGTATGATAAGTTCAGAAAGGGTAAAACTGATATCGCCAAGATTAACGAACCTATCTCTGAGGTTCGTGAAGTAACTGAGTATAACGCAGAAGGTCAACCAGTTATAAAACGTTACCGTTCCTTTGTGGATCCTGTGGTTGAGGAGTACAAGAACGTGTTTAAGAAGTACTGGAATGACATGCGTCAGATCAACAAGAAGATGCGTGAGACTGGTGATGTAGATGAGAAAAAAGCTTTAGCTAAAGAGAAGAGTAACCTTATTCAGCAACACAGAAGCTGGAGACTTGAGAACTCTCAGATGCCTTACGTAGACGAGATTTACGAACTGGATAAATTCTTACCTGAAGACTTTAAACAAAAACGTGACGAACTCTATGAAGAACGTGAAGCAATCCTTGCCCAGGTTGGTTTTAACGAAGAGGAAAAGCTTTCTGAGGAAGATCTGGACAGCCTTGCGGAGATCGAAATCCAACTGAAGAAACTGAAACAGGAGACCATCGAGAAGAACGCGTCTTACCAGGAATACCTGGAGAAGATGGAAAAGTATTACAGCTACGAGCCTAATACCTTCTTCTTTGAGCGTATTAAGAACTCAAAGATGATTGAGTATGCGGATGATCCGGTGATGTTCAAGAAGTGGATGGAGATGAATACCTATAAAGTACCCAGTGATAAGTACTATGAGACCATCTCTGATTTGTATGAACAACTGTACAACATTCTTCCTAAGAATCCTGCTATGGACGAACTTAGGGAGAAACAGCGTTCTATCCTAAGATCCTATAAGCGTAATGGCTTTGTAGATACAAGGTATCTTTCAGCAAAAGATATTAAAGAGTATGATGACCTGAACTGGCAGATGCAAGAACTTAAAGATGGTGCCGGCAGTGTTATGCGTGGTCTGTCTTCAGAAGACAAAGAAGCTGTAAGGGAGATCTTTGATGCCCTGAACAGCATGAGTGCTTCTTATATTAACCCATACTATGACCGGGATTATACCTCAAGAGTCGAAGCACTGGATCAGAAGCTGTTCCTCTACAACGAGGCTAAGCGTAAAAGTGAAGAGGCTAGTGGTGAAGACAAGGCTCAACTGGAGCGTGAAACTCTCCAGGCCCTTGAGAACTTCTATGAAGAAGAGCGTGAGTTCAAAACCTGGTATGATCTGAACCACAACAATGAATATGAGAGTAAGCTTACAGGCGGAGTGCTCAACCCAGATCCTAAGAAGTTTAACTATGTGACCTTGCCGGCCGACACTAGTTTACTGGAAACAAGACCTTCTATGAAGTACTCTATCCGTAAATTGAAGGACGAGGCTTTCAATAAGGATTACCAGGAGACTGAGGACGGTTTCCCGATGCCTATTGGTATGAAACAGACAGATGGTATCGTGAGCGTTGAGAAGTCTTCTAAATGGGCTAACCCTCGTTACGAGCAGCTTACTAAAGAAGCTGACAACTTCGAGTTCTATAAATCGTTTGTAGGTAAGTATCTCTCTATGCAGGGATCAACCTACGGCCGTAGTCTTGGTTACCTGTTTCCGGGCTTTGAAGAAACCTCTTTGCAAATCTATAACCAAAAAGGTTTTGTGGAAGGGTTCAAGAAGAACTTTGAGATCTTTAAGCAGAAAAACTTTTCAGCTAACAGCATCTTTGACTACTCTATCAACGAGATATCTACCGGTAGAGAGAACATGGTTCGTATGAAGTTCAACCATCCCATTGACCTCAATACAGCTGAGGCAACTGTGGATGGTATCGGATCTGTTATCAAATGGTACGAGGAAGCTTTCATCAACCAGGCAGTAGGAGAAGCTCAGCCGCTGATAAGTGCTACCTTATCCTATCTGAATAACCTGTACAAACAGCTTGACCAGTCTAATCTGGTAGACAAAGAAAGTCGCAAGTCTGACCTACAAAGACTGATCAACTCATACACCTTTGAGTATGAGAAGATTATAAAGGGTGAGACAAAGGTCAATGAAGGAAACATGGGTAAATGGGGTGATACCTTACTTAAGGGTATCGGCTTTACCCGTCTGAGCTTTGATATTGCCAACCAGATAGGCAACTACTTCTCTGGTAACGTACAAACATACCTGGGAGGACATAAAACCGGTCAGTATAATAACAAGAACCTGGTTAAGGCCAAGGCACAGATTTACAACAGAGGTGGCCTGATCGAAAGTCTCCTTAGAGACTCTAACAAGATCTCTGGCTTTACCTTCATGACCAAGATGTATCTATACTGGAATCCCAACCAGCATGATCTGAAACACGGTTTTGACAGAACGCGTTCTACGAATCAACGTATTGGCCAGGGTGCTTTGGATCTGTCACCTGCGTTCTGGATCCAGGACAAAGGAGAGCTTGAGATTTCCTCTACGATCTGGCTGGCCATGATGGATAACCGCAGGGCTAAACTGGTAGCTGAGCGTAATCCGGATGGTACTATCAAGTCCTATCAAACTAACGATGATGGTACCGTAAAGACTATACCGGTATTTGAGGCCTATACAGAAAACGCAGACGGTGAAGTAAGTATTCGTCAGGATGTTGACTGGACCAAAGAAGACGAGAAGAACGTAATGAGTGCTATCTTCTCAGAGATCCGCAGAACCCAGGGTAACTACGCTTCCGTAGATAAGACCAGGGTTGAACGCGGTATCATGGGTAGGTTCCTGGTGTTCTATCGTAAGTACCTGATGCCGTTTGTACTTAACCGTTTCGGTGCCAGAAGAGACAACACTGAGGCAGGTGAAGTAGCCATGGGTTACTACAATGCCCTTATCCGTGGATTATACTACTATAAGTGGAAACTGTTTGCTGGCATGATCGGTAAGGATGACAGCGTGTCTCCCTTTTATGCTAAGAAAGCTTTCTATGCTGTTCGGGAAATGATCATGGCTTCTATGCTTTATGTACTGGGTACGTTCCTGAACGGCTTAGTAAAGCGTATGGGTAAAGATGATGACGATGACAGGATCGCAAGAAACCTGGCTTACCAACTTCTGGCCATCTATATCAAGACCGAGCGTGAAACCCGTACCATGGTGCCGATCCCAATCGTAGGTTCTATGGATGAGTATATCAACCAGTTCACCAGCTTTACAAACTTCGGTCGTGATATTACCCGGGTCATCAGGCTTACTGAACACGGACTTGCTCTTGGTGGGGCCCAGATCTTTGACTCTGACATGGTAGATAAAGCCGCGTACTACCAGCGTAAGACAGGTATCTTTGATGCAGGAGATGCTAAGATCTTAAAGGATTTGTACGATATCTCAGGTTTCATGAATTTGTATGAGATCTGGAACCCGAAGACAAGAGTAGGTGACGCATTCAAGAGAAGATAAAGAAAGGGGATTAAGCCCCCTTTCTTTTCTTCAGGATCGAAACTGTAAACAGAACTACGCCTATGCCTAGCTTTACGTTCCACCCATCGTACTCATCTTGGTTGGACATGTCGAAGGTCATTACTGACTCCACATTCAACCCCACAAGGAAATCATGCTTAGGAAAAAACTGAAGTTTGATTTTCTCAATACCCATGTTTACTCGTTTTCAACTTTAAAGGGATGTCTCCCTAGATAACAATCTTGATCCCACCCCATGTGCTTTTTAAAACCGTTCACAAAGCTGTGAAGGTTTGCTGCACCAACAGGATTATGACTGTGAATTGAAACTGCTTTTAGTACCAGGTTGTTATCCTGGATATGCTGAGCTAGCCAGCGGGCACAGTCAAGCCCGGTTTTCTCTTTATATGATTCGTAGTCCGGTATCTGATAACCAGTTAAAGATACCTGCTTAAAGAAGTCACTCATGTGTTCTTCTGCCAGGTCGTGGTCTAAACTGATCAGATCCGGTATTCCATTCTCTGTGATCCACTTTACGAACTCCTCATAGTTTCTTACTACGTACCAGGGTTCGTATCCCGGGATAGTAGTTGTTGGAGTCCTAACATCATCTAGGTAAAGGGCCTTCTTCATACAGGTATGGGGTTTTCTAAAAGTTCAATACGTCTTCTTAGTTCTGTGTTTACGTTAAGTAACTGGTTGATCTGAACCATACAAGCTTCTGCTATGTTGGAAAGCTTTTCAATACTCTCCTTATGTCCGTATAGGGATACTGTTTGATTTCCAGACATAATAAGTTCATCATCAATACTTAAGCTAACATCAATGTTTGCTCCTGTTGTAAATTGATGGATAGCAAGTTTGTTACTAAGAACACTTGACATATCTGACACTGGTGTTATATAGATGGCCATCTTCAGATTCTTCTTCAACCACATCTTCATTTCTTCATGAAGAAAAAACCTGGGCTCTTGTCCAGGTTTATGCTCTTTTAGTACATCTCCTATACTACCGACAGGTCTACTGTCAGCATTTTTATATTGTGTATAACGAGCGTCACTTAAGCTCATAGTACTAACGATTATCACCAGATCCGTTTAACACGTTACGTGCCACCCGGTCTTCCAGTTTTTTAATGTTTGCTTCTGCTATCTCAGATAGACTAAAGCCTAGGTCTCTTCCAAGAGCTGTGATATACCATAGTACATCACCTAACTCTTTTTTGATCTCCTGTTTTTTTTCTTCTGAGAATACTCCTTCCTGATCACGAAGGGCCTTTTTCACTTTCTCAGCTACCTCACCAGCCTCTCCACAAAGTCCTAAAGAAGGATACAGTATGGAGTGCTCTTTGGGATAGATAGCTGTCTTCTCTACCAGTTGTTGATACCGATCTGTGTTGATCATTGTTCTTTTCTTTCAGGGATTAGTTTAGTAATGGGTCGTCCTTTCTTGTCTAGTACAGGGACAGCTGTGATCTTACAGAGAAACAGGCGTTCTCCTGCCAGATATGGGTTATTTACATCAGGTTGATCCGGGTACTTCCTGGAAACATCCTGGTCACAGAGAAACTTTGGCATAAACCATCCTACCGAGGGATCATCACCAGAACCAGGTTTCCAGGATCCGACATATCCGTAACCGGTTGTCTTTTTAGGTACTTTGATCTTTTTAGCCATGTTGCTTACTTAAAGATTTCGTCAAAGGTGTTACACTCGAAACCGGCTGCAGCTTTATGACCACCGCCGCCTCGTGCTTTAGCTATCATAGAACAGTCAATACCGGGTTTATCAGATCTGAGAGATACTGTCCACTTTTTACCGGTATATTCAAAACCCACCATTAAGTTGTGACGACCACGATCATATACCGTTTTCATAGTGTTAGAACTAAACGCTCGGGTATTAAGACAGATAGCTAGAAAGCCACCAACATAAGCCTCAAAAGCTGAACGTTTACAGGCCAGGGCATCTTGTTGTTCCTGGTACTCAAGAACAGCTTTACCTTTCTTAACACGTTCTTCAATGGCTCTTACAGTAACTGGATCAAACAGGTGTTTATCAAAAGTTTCCGGGGAAGTACACTCGATCCTCATTGCATATTGAAAGGGAAGAGTCTCACCTTCCCAGTCACCTTCTTGTTGTCTCCAGGTATCATAACGACCAAGGAGAGTGATGGTATAAGGGGTTGGTACATTAGGAAACAGATATTGCCAACCTATTTCACAGGCAGCTATACCCAGTTCATAGACATAGACTATCTTATTCAGACCGGGGGTCAGTACAGATCTGCTGTTGGTGAAGTCCTTAAAAGCTGATACATGGTGGTCGATCCAGGTTACTGAGTTAGCCAGTAAACCTAGTTCATTCATTTTCTCCATCGGGAAAGAGATATCAATAAGAATAACATCTTCTCCCTCAAACTGCTTTAGATTCGGTACAGGTTCTGCATAGTCCCAGCCAATAAGTTTGGCATCGGGATACCGGTGTTTACATACAGCTCCGGATGCAAAACCATCCAGGTCTTTGTTGTGGTGTATTACGATCATTTTTCAAGATTTTGCTTTAGGATTAATTGTTCACAGAAGTCTTTCCAGGTATCAACATCTACTGATACGATAGGAACATTACACTCTATCTGGCGGGCTTGATAAGCTTCCTGATAGTTGTCATCAAGGTGCCAGACAAAATGGGTACCATCCAGATAGGTAGCTTTCCATTGCATGCAGGTAAAGCGTACCCTCCATCTTGGAATACCAAGACGGTCTACTACCTCCCATAAATCATCCAGGGTAGGATTTACAGGATACTTATGTTTGTGGTTCTCATCCCAACGGGTAGTAACTACCCACACCTCCACGCCACGGTCTATAAGTTGTTTGGCATACTCTTGAACAGATTCTTCAGAGAGTGTACCATCAAAGTCAAAGGATACTTTCATTTAGTAAACGTTTTTATTTTCTCTATGTCTTCGGGTTTTATTGTTGAAAGACGAACTGCAACATCCATTTCAAGAATAGGACTATACACGCGTGTTTTCCGTGCACAGTGTTGTTGAACCATACCAGCTGTAAGGCCCAGCATGTTACCTGTTCTTTTGAAAGTGTCGTAAATAGCTATCAGTTCTTGTTTCTCAGGATTATACACCTTGATGCAGGTATTATCCGGTATCTGGTTAACACTAATTCTTCCTAACATAAGAGTAAAATTATAGAACTTGACTGACATCTACAAAAAGAAAGTGGAGAACTTTGTAGCTTTCCACTTTCTCAGATAGTAAACTTGTTACCATGGGAAGTAAGTCCTAGATCAAACCGACCGTCATGCACGCATGCAGCATTGGAAAAGACTGTGGGAGTTTTACTGTAATGGGAAACACCTTGGTTATCAACACCATCCATATCGTGTATATGACCAAAGAGTACATATTTAAGAGTGTTTCTGAGTTTCCAGCAGCGTTTAGCCAGGGCTCCACATCCGCACATTTCCAGCTCGTTTTGTCTGTTAAAACTCAGATCACGTACTCCTTTAGGGGGCCCGTGTACGATCAGTATATCAGTATCATCTGGTATGTTTTCCCATACTCGACCGATGGTTTCTCGAGACTTCATGAAAGACCACTGACCAAAAGTTGGTGTATAAGGAGATCCCCAGAACTTTACTCCACCTATAGTGGTACCTGCATTCTCCAGATAAATGACCCCTGCTTTAGCAAAATCACCAGGAGTAACTAATCGTCTTTCTATACTAGTATCATGGTTACCAGCTACATAGATTTTATAAGGTACTGGGATGTTTTTATACCACTCCAGGAAGTTTAAAACCTCTTGCTGGTTCATATATGGATTAAAGTGATTAGAGCAGTCTCCACTATGTATGACTACATCCACCCCTTCAAACATGCGGTTCGGGTACATACCATGAAACCCGTGAGTATCAGATAAGTGCAAGATATCCATTAGTCTGAGTAGTTTTTATAAATTCACAGTATTCATCTACAACATCTTTAGCTTCCTTTAAGCCAAGACCTGTACGATCTTTAAGTATTTTTACAGCTTGCAGTTTGTTACCATCATTAATATGGTCTACAACTTCTTTGTGTTCCTGAACAAATGCTGACCATTTTTCCGTGCCTCCCATGGATAACAGTTTTATCTCACGTTGAGCAATAGTCTGTTTGAACTGAGCTATTTCCAAAAGGCTAGCCCGGTTTTGTATATACATCTTTATGATAGTGGTGTTCTTGTTCATAGATTGAAGTGATTGAACAGGTTTTTAACTTTTACGGTAAGGTCCAGAATAGTACCTGCGTTGGGAATTACGATATCTGACTTACCCCAGATATCTATGTTGAAAGAGTTAGTAGATTCCAGAGGTACCCTGGGATTGTATACCCCGATGATGATATCAAACAGATCTTGTTTGATGCACTCATCCAGCTCTTCGTTGGATCTCATTCCTACGTAGATGTCTGCGTTCTTTAGAATGTCTTTAGCCAACCGGGCTTTATCGGTAGCGTTATATTCACAGATCAGATCATGCCACTCAGCTCGACGATTGACCCTGTCTTTATAGCACTCTATAGGAGTTTTATACCCGTACTTTTGCTTAAGTACATCATACAGAAATATTTCTGATGCTGCTACGGAACTGCTTTTAAAAGTGTAACCATAGTAGAACGACAGCAGTTCAGCTACCGTATCTTTTCCATGACGAGCGTGTCCGATGATCAATATTCTTTTAGGCTGCATGTTCTTTGGTTTAGGGGTTGGGAAAGGGAAGACTGTCTGCTTTCCAGTCGAGACCTTCTTCTTCGGACTTTATAAGTCCTTTAAAATGTTTGAGTTTTTGTTTAAGATTCTTAGACTTACTTACGTGACTAGGATAGGTTTCCATACTTGTAAAGTGAAACCCATTACAATGGCTGCAATGGTAGAATCTCTTCAGGCCCGGTTTTCCTTTTCTCTGTATACGCTTGCCTCTTTGGTTTTTGTTTCTTGAATAAGACTTGATCCGAAGCATAGCTTCTTTAGCTTCACCAGGCGTTGAAAATCTTGACTTACCAGTAGCCTCACACTTTGTCGGTAGTTGATACTGAGTCATACTTTTTCATTAGGTAGTTATCAATCATGTCTGTGACCTCTTCCAGGTCCTCTCTACGTAGGCTGTATAACTGTTCTGTGAGTACCATTATGTAAACCAGATCTACTTTATCCAGATCTTGTTTTACTTTTAGTACCATATCACTGTCTCCCAGTAGATCACATATACCATCAATAGCTGACTTAACTTTTGTTACAGCCTGACCTATGGCATACTTCTGCTTTTGGGATGTAGCAGCCTTGGCATACTCCAATCTTACCTGTATGCACTTTAAGTGCTGCATAAGGTTCATAAACAGTTCACCAACGGTATCTTTTCTTAGTTCTGACATAGGTTAAAAGAAGGGGGAGCAGGATACTCCCCCTTATTTATTACATGAACAATACTCCGTTACCATGGTGTACCGGCTCGATCTTAAAATCTTCCGGTTGTTCTTCCAGGTTAGGACCGCATGCCGGGATCATTTCAGCTTCAGTAAACTCCCTTTCATCTTCAGGAAACTGAAGAGTAGGTTGAGTAACCAGCTGGAGCTGGCCATACTCGTTTACGAAGAACTGATGCAGGGTTTCGTGATCTTGCAGATAGGTCTGCGGATGTGACTCTTTCAGAGCAAAGGTTACGTGGTTGTACATAGCCCAGGCACTGTCAGGGTTTGCGTTGTAGTTGTGGGATGGTTTATCCATCTCACGCTTTACAATACCTACCTGAGTAAGAGTCAGGATCTCCTGCTCTGCAAAGAGTCGGCCCAGGATCGTTCCCTTTTCTTTCGGAGTAAGAATGATATTTTTCAGAAGTTCCTTATCACGTACTAGGACGTTATAGTACTTCTTAGCCTTCTGAATCTGTTCCTGGATGCTTACTGTCACTTCGCTCAGAGCAGAACCGGTATGTTTGCGTACATAGCTGGCCATATCTCCGCGCACGATACCGTTCATACACACAAATACGTGACCGCCTACTGCACACTTAAACCGCATGCTCTTGTTGTAAGAGTTGCTCCAGGCAAACATGAGACCCATATCCGGGTCATCTCCATAGTTGAGATGGTAGATACCTTGGGCCACCTGGCCATCAAGGGTAGATTTGTATAACTCGGCATTAATACCAAAGCCGGCTGCTGTAAGTTCCTTTTTGGTCTCGTCAATAGCGTGACCATGAGGAATAACTGTGTACGTCTTCCCGTGGTGAGGAAGCGCAATGGATCTAATATGCTGTTCTGTGGTAAAACTTGTTTTAACAGGCATATGTTTGGTTTTTAAAAAAGTGAAAGTTGTGTGGCAGACTTGGGTTTATCTCGCTCGATACCCTCTATCTGCTTATAGATCTCTTCCAGGTAGTACTTATAGTCTATGTCAAAGAGATCAGTTTCTACATCAGGAGACATTTTGTTTACTACGGTCTGCATCCACTCTCCGGATTCTACCTGGATCTCACGACCATCAGGATGAACTTTTACGATCTTACCTCCGGAGTTAGATATAAAGTAGCGGACAATCTTCTGCAGTTTGGTTTTATGGAATACACCCTGATCTTTAGGAGCTGTTTTAGAAAATGCGACATCAGTAGATAAACCGTTATTGGCCTCCTGAGAGCTCCAACTAGTGTGTACCCAGTTCTCTTCAGCCCAGCTTTCTATCCAACCGTTTGCTCTTAAATACTCAATACGTTCTTCTTTAGTGAACTTTGCGTATTTCTCCTGCATCTTAGGTAACACCTGATAGTTGTGAAGCTTCCAGTCTCCCTTAGCTTTAACACCGGCACAGTAGTCCATTAGCTTTTTGTTCTTAGCTAAGAAGTCCTCTGGCTTTATACCATGAACAAAGTATGCGTAGATAGCTTTAGGAATGATCAGAAAGCTCTTGTTCTTATGGAACGTAGCTACTTTCTTTTGATCAAGATCTTCCCACTCAAATGCTCCCTTACACTTAACCTTGTCTTTAGTGTTGATGGCTATGTAGTTGTTGACATCTCTGATGACCATCTTCTTGTACTGATCGTGCTCCAGCTGTAGCTTGGTCAGCTTTTCCCATTCAGCACAGACTCTCATGTAAGTGTCGTGTGCTGCTGCCGGGATCATCATCTCCAGACCATCTGTATTCTGCATAAGAGGTACTCCGTCTGGAATAGCCAGGGATAACATCTCATACAGCATAGACAGTAACAGCTGACCGTTTACAGTGATCTGCATGGTCATGCGTGGATCATACAGGAACGAGTTCTCGTCACCAGTAAGTCCATAAGTACTATTCAGGATGATCTTGTAGACATAGTTCTTGGGATCGGATTTTGGAATCTTCTTCCGTTCCTCAAAGAACCACTCATACAGTTCGTTGAACTCTTTACCTGGAAGATGTGCCGGATGAAATCCGTTTCTGATAGCCAGGTTGGGATAGAAGCTGGTAACATCGGAGGTCATTATGATCCATCCTGGTTTAGCTTCATATACACCTGCTGCCCGGGCCCCGTGGATACCACCCAATCCATAGTCCGTCTTGACGCCTTTATAGTCTACCGTATACTTAAACCCGTCTTTAGTGGACGTGATTACTGTCTTACGGAAGTAGTCCAGCATCTTATTGAACTCAGGAGTCTGGAACTTTATATAAGGCAGCATGACGTCAGCCAAAACGATATGAGTACGTGGCGTACGCATTCGTTTGAGGTCTGCCTTGTCAATACCGGTCTTCTGCTCCAGGAAGTACATAAACAGTTCTTTGGATATCCGTGGCTCAGATGCACTGTACAGATCTATACCATATTCTTTGGTAAGTACCTGTCTAAGCTTTATCTGCTCTTTGGAATGCTCCAGGATTTTTTTAGTACTCATTACGTCATTGATACAGTAGTCAATGACTTCTTGAAGTTGCTCTTCGTTGGTAACTGGTTCAAAGTGAGGGTGAGGCATCTCTTCAACGTTCTCCCAATCCATAGCATACTGAACCCACTTGAGAGAAGAGCTTTTGGCCCGGTTATCCCAGTGGTTCATTTTGAAGAGATCTATCTGCCGGATCTGTAGTTTGTAAGGAGCGTACTCCAAAAACTCACCGCGATCTTTCCGGTGGATGATGTCTTGTGCATACTTATAGATGGCTTCAGTAGATTTCTCAGGTGGTTGACTCTGGATGAGTCCCTGGATCTTGAGAAGATGCTGAGAGATCTGGGCGTCAAACTCCAGACCATTAAAAGAGATGTGCCACTGGTTCTTTTGTTTACACTCGTTTAGGAACTTAATGAACTCAGGAAGATCGTTTCTGTTACACTCTTTGTTGATCACAAAGATCTTCCGGATGTTATCATCCTTATAATGCTGAAACACTGCTACGAAACAGTTTACAATTGTTTCGTAATCCATTACCCAGTGTGATTCTTGAGCCATAGTGGTAGGTGTTCAGTTAAGCTGTTCCCCCTTTGGTTTCGTATGGTGCTGAAAAAAGGCAGTAAACTGCCTTCTTCCATACTCATTGATTCTTGTTGGTTTTACGCCGTCACGATAGAGCTTTGAGGTGGTGCAACCAGAGTTGGGACGGTTAAGTACTGGCTGTAATCAAAGCTGTCTGCATTTAAAGCCAGCATGTTGATCACCTGCTTAATATCATCCGGGTTGTCCAGATAATACTCATAGTAAGTTTCCAGAGTCTTACGCTCTTCCTGATAGTCTTTACCATTAGAACGACGACCGATCTTCATGGCCTTCAGGTCTCCAAAGTCATCCAGCTTGGGTACCATGTGCATGCTCTGTTTCTTTTCTTTAGAAATCAGAGCTAACACCTTGTTGTCCAGATCAAAGATGGCTTCATTGTAAGGGCTGTCAGGAGTTACCGGAATCATCTTGAAACTAGGTTTGTTGTTCCAGATGCCGGTTACTAACATCATTGATTTCGTCATGATAGTAGGGATTAGTTCTACAAATCTAAAGAACTTTTTTCAAGGTATCCAAAAGTTCTACAGGAATTTTTAAGGTTTCTTTTTCCAGGTCACAGGGATCACACAGCTCTCCAACTTCCTTAAGTATTTGAGGATCAATCTTTAAAAGCTTAGCGTAGACATCAAAGTGCTTACGTGGGTTCAAATAAGAATCCATGTACTTGTACTCTGAGCTATCCTCTCCATAGTATACTTTAATGGCTCTTTTGAGTGCGGTAGAAAACCTGGAGTACTTTCCCAGTATAAAGTTGAACCAGTCACTCTGATATATGGTGAAGTCAAACAGATAGATGTTACTATCGTTGATCTCCAGCCGGCTAGAGTACATTGGGTTTGACAAAAGAAAGCTCTCTTCAAACTTTTTGAACTCTTCAGAATTATCGGTCTTAAAAACGCATACCAGTTTCATATCCTCCGGACCTACCAGCCCATCAAGAGCTATGTAGGTACCGGTAGGTATGAACTGACTGTTACGCTTTATACCAAGGGCTGGATACAAAAACGACTTGGACTTTTGAAAGTACTTGGTGTATAAACTCTCAATCATGTTGAAACTCCTTATAGAGTCACGAGTCCTTGGGCAAACTGATACGGGAGCTCGTAGCTCTTATTTATGTAATGCCAATCTGCTATATCAAGGCTTTCTCTAAGTCTGTCGATCCACCCTGAAAGCGTGGGTTCAGACACAGGGAAAGCGTATGTTTGAAACGTCCTGTCTATAACTACGAAGTGAAACTTCACATCGTATCCTCTGTCTACAAGGGCAGCATGATGCATGGTAACCAGTGTTACGTAGATAGCTGCCTGTAACCAGTAGGAGTAAAACTCCAGTGACTCCGGCCAGTCTTTGAGATCCTTGCTGGATGTCTTCAGGTCATTGATGTAGATCACCTTCTCGTCGTGGTTTATTACGACATTGTCAATGATTCCCTTCAGACCATAAGGTTTGCTTGGGATACCAACTTCCAGGGTAACCTCGTTGTAGACCTCCAAGTTATCAAACTCGGTCTGAGCACAAGCAATGAGCTTACAGATCTTTGGGTTTGCCTTGACTATATCTACGGCTCCCTTGCAGAAGTCATAGGTCTCCTGGTCGATCAGAGTCTTATTACCTTTCAACATAAGGAAGTTCCAGTAGTTGAAAGCCTCGTTTACCAGGACTTTATCCAGCCGTTGCTGATCTGTTTTCAGACTCTGATGATAGTTGATCTCTTTCATCGCATCCAGGATCTCATTGGATAGCTGATTTAGACCAGTTACTCCAATAGCAGCGTAACTATCTTTGTTTGCCGTATAGTGAGCAAACACACGATCAACTACTGTACGCAGGTTACCGTTTGGTAACGTGTCAGGAGAGATGATAAACTGGTCGTTGAACTTCGTTTCTTCCAGTAACAGGGCGTGGATTACTTTACCTTGCACCAGGTGACTATCGAGCTTTTCCTCCTTGAGTCCTATCACATACATCTGATAGAACACGGCCGGATTCCAGAGAAGCTTGTTAAGGCTACTATAGCTGAAGCAGAACTTCTTGCTATAAAACTCTGACTCCAGGTGCTCTACTGATGCAGCCATCAGATCTTCTAAATGTGTATCGTTCATGGTGAATGGTTTACTGCCAGATACCTTCCTGTACAAGGAAAGCACGAATGCGTGCTGCAGTATCCGGGTCTTTGGTTAAAGCTTCTATAGACTCAATGAAGTCATACAACTGCTTAAGCTTGTTTTCTTCAAGCTCAGGTTTCTGCGGAGTTTCAGATGGATATAAGCCGGGGGTTGTCATAACGTGTTAATGAGGTCGATCACTTCGTTCTGCTTCTTCATTTTGTTGGTAAAGACAGCACTACCGTCTGCGTCCATTTCAAGCTTACACTCTTTGTCTTTCAGGACATCCCTGACTTTTTTCTGAGCGTTAGCAAAGCTTGAGAATGCCTTGTGGAACTTTTCGTTGGTTTGCGTGTTGCTCCACTTTACTACGTAGATAGTCATGGTTAAAATTTTATGTTTTTGAGATAGGTCTTCACACTCTCTTCTTCTTCAGAAAGAGGAAACTCAGAGTCGTCAAGAAGTTTATAAGCTTCTTCGTCGTTGAAGTATTCATCAGGATCAAATGGACCGGATATCGAAACAGGATCTACTGCATCAAGATCGTAGTCCACTATAACAATATCTATAGCTGTGTTTGATGAAACACTTTGTACAATACCACCTTCTACGGTGATAAGAACTTTAGGCTTTGACATAAGGTTACCAGTTATGAATTTTCAGATCTTCGTGTACTTCTGCATCTCTGTCAAGTCGAATGATCTGGGCGTTAACTTCCCAGGCCTTTTCAACTATCTTTTTGAAACTCTTGGAGAGAGGGACCTTTAACGATCTTGTTTTCTCCGGGGTAACCACCCAGTAACCGTATTCGTAGGGATAGACGATTACCGGAGGAATCTGTTCATGTTGTATTGTTCTTAGTGTCTTATTGTCCTTCTCGGTGATATGACAAGTAGATACTTCCAGATATTTATATACACCTGCTTTTTTACTCATCTTTACAGTTTTGCATGTCCTTTGCGTAATACCTGCCGAGGATGTTTCCGTTATAAGTGTTTGAACGTAGTACATTCAACTGGATCTGCCAGGCTACCTCTGAGTAGGATAGATACTTCTTCGTACAGCATAACTCAACGATCTCTCTTTTAAATCGGCCTTTCCCATACTTCTGGACATCAGCCAACAGTTCTTTAGAGGAACCGTAATAGTCAGCCCAGTCGGACTCTTTCACTACGCGTTGATAGGTCTTACGGGTACCGGTTGATTTCTTTACTCTTTGAGAGATCTTGGTCTTGCGTGTATGACGCAGGGCTTTCTTACCGATATAGAACTTACCGGTAACCTCGTCCGTTATCTTATACACAAAACCATAAAGGTTCTCACCGTTAGGAAAGTGATCAATAGAGTGTACAGGCAAGCCTTGGTAGTACCAGGTTGTTTGCATAAGTTGTAGATTAGTTCTACAAATATAAGACTGAACTTATAAGTTCTCCAACTTTTTGTTGATCAAAGGAACCAAGGTGTATAAAACCTTTTTGGCTCCATGATCCCGGATAGAATCTGCAGGATCTTTACTCATGGGAAGAATGGCGGAAGTAAGTTCGGGGTACATCTTGATATACTTCTCAGTTGCCTTTATACCGGCATCATCAAAGTCAAACATAACCAGTACTTTAGAGTACTCTTTTAGACAGTGCTTCATCATGTCCTTAGGTATCATGGTATTCTCTGAGTCCGGGGCTATGATATCTATCGAAAGCTTCAGACTCTTCAGGGCCATGATATCCTTTAAAGAGCTTGTGATAACCAGATACTTATGACCTTTCAGCTGTTCCAGGCCTTGGATGTAGTCATTCACCTTAATGAACTTTTTATCCAATGTCTTGGGCTGATAGATCTTGTACAGAGTACCGTCCTTCTTAAAGTACCCATAGAGATAGTTACCGGTAATAGTTACTGATTTCTTGATACCCTCTTCTTCTTTTTCCAGGGTATAACTACTCAGTGGCCGGACACAATGTTCGTCCAGTAACTTGGAACCAATGTTGAACTTGGTCCAGAAATACTGATCAGATGTATCCCAGGATCTCAGAACGTACTGAGATACCTTGTACTTGGAAGCTTGCTTAAACTCTCCAACGTCGTACCCGCCATTGTTGTGTAGTACGAACTCGTTGTAGGTTTCTACTATAAGCCGGCAAGCCTGGTGGTAGGTGATCTGGTTCAGATCTTTCACCAGGTCTATGGAACTACCCCATTTACCGGTAGAGAAGTCATTGAACCGATACTGTTGCTTCTTCTTGTCGTAATAGATAGACATAGAAGGGGTACGTTCTTTAGGGTTGAACAGGCTTTTGATCATCATATCCTGTCCAGTAAGCTTAACCTTCAGCTTACAGAAGTGTTCAAATATCCATGGTACCGGAACGTCCTTGACGTCGTGTACCATATTCTTTATTGTAAACATACCCTAAGTTTTAGAATAGGAAAGGGGGAGCCGAAACTCCCCCTGACCCACATTCTTAGTCCATATCGAAGTCGTTGGTAGCCGGCTCGAAGCTGGTCACAGACTTGTTTTCCAGTGCCCGATAGTGGTACTTGTTGTTCTTGTCAAACTTATCCAGTTTGGCTTCGTTTGCAGAAACGAACTTATACTTAGGAAGGCCGAGCTTCACGATAGTCTTACCGTTGTACTCTTCTTCAGTTCCTTTGAGGAACCAGTAGATATCGTGGCCTTTCAGTACACTGATTGCCTGGTTAACCCAGTCTTCCAGACTTACTGCCTGGATAGAGTCAATGGCATCACGCAGACCAAGCTCAGTGGCGATCACTGCCAGCTTGTACATGATCTCATTTTTGGTTACGTTAGGCTCATTGTGCTGATCGGTCCAGATAGTTGCACTTACACGAGCAGATAAGCCCTTAAACTTCGGACCTTCCTGATCGTTCTTATCTACTGCCCACCCTTCAAAGTCCTCAAGTGCCGGGCCCTCAAGCGTGAGTTCCAGGGACTTCTTGTCTCCTTTGTTGGAGGTTCTTACTTGCCCACCATAGATGTGAGCGAATACTACACCAGGTTGGAAAGACTTTGTCTGTCCACCGGTTTTTACTTCTTGTCCTTTTGTACTGAACATGGTGTTGTTATTTAGATATTAGGGGTACGTTTAGTTTTCGTAGTCCGCAATGGCTTGTTTTACGAACGACAGATCGTTGGGGATCTCAAAGTCTGTAAACATGCCTTTAGGAGACTTACAGGTGTTCTCACCGTTGTTGGATGTCTCAAAGACATAGCGGATGTTACCATCCTTGTCTTTCTTGACCTTACCGAACAGTACGATAGAGAACAGACCTTCCAGAGTAAGCTTCTCATCGACCATCTTACCGATAGTCTTTGCTTTCAGCTTCTTCTTACCCTCCAGGTCCGTAGACTCTTCTGCATGGGTAAGGAAGAATACTGTCAGGTCTTCCCTGAGGTCTTTAGGCATCCGTGCAATACGTGCCAAGTGTGCACCGATCTGGGTAAACTTGTCGTAACCCTTCTCGTCTACGCGGTCGAAGAACTCAAAAGAGCTCATGTACTGAAAGTCATCAATGACCAGAGTTTTGATCTCTTTGCGTTTCTCGTTTACGTACTTGATGCATGCCTCAATATTCTGAGGAGAGTTGCCGTAGTACATGTTACCGGTCGGATTCTCTTTAGAAGACCAGGCCGTGTACTTTTTCCTCCAGCCCTTAAATGGTAAGGGCTTGTTAGCTACGTTGATGATGAATGTCTCAGCCGGGTTGAGATTCTCTATACTGGTAGATTTACCAGCCCCGGACTCTGCAATGATAAGGATACCGTGTGCCATAGTTTAGAAAGGTGGTTGTAAGTATTGAGTTACGAGTTGATTGAGCCATGGCTTTAAACTTACAGGGTGTCCTGTATGGATTGCCATATAGTCTCTGAGAGTCATCTCAGATTGAGGACAATCCTGTTCAGTTTGTACCTGTGATGCAGCTTGTGGCTTAGAGCTAAAACTGTTAGCACCAGGGGTTGTTTTAGGCGGGCTGGTTTGAACAGGTTGTTTAACCTGATCGACAGTCTTTGCAGAGGAGTAGATCTTGTCATTGGTAAGAACTCCGTCTTTTGCTACAGCTACTGCTGCAGGGTTGACTTTTCTGAGTTCTTCCAAAGGAACGAGGTACGAACCTCGTTCATTCATTTCGTACTCTTCTTCAAAGTTGTCATTACGGGCGATCCTATAGACTGTACGCCCAGGCTCCAGGGGATCAAGATCCCGTGTAACCAGTTCAAAGAAGAAACCTTTTTCTTTCTTGAACTCGGAAGCAAAAATGCCAACTACTTGACGTCCTTGCTTGTCATAAAATGGCATCTTCATGTTAAAGTCAAGTGGAGAGATACCTAAGTCCTTGATCAGATCTTTGTGATACTCACGAACATCTGCGAGCTTTTGTTTCTTCCACTCTGTCGGATTGCCATACTTGTCGGCTGTTTCTTGAACAAATGTCTGAGACATGGTATGGGGTTTATTTGTTTACAATTCTTGACCTACGTCAGCTGATACTGGCCTGGGCCCCCGATTGCCACCACGACCTTGATTGTACGGAACATAACCACTTTGCTGCTGAGCCTGAGGAAACTCTGAAGTTTCTATCATTCTCTGTCTGTTGAACTCAGCTTGCATAAAGAGGATGTTGTTATCCTCACTGCCGTTTCTAACTTTCAACAGGTGCATGTAGATCTGTTCCTTTGTAGTGATGTACTTCTTAGGACCGTAGATGTTGATGTTAGACTTGAAAGGACGGTTAAGAGCTATGACTATATCTGAACTTTGCATCAGGGCGTCACCGCCAAAGATGTCAGAGCTAGTAGGATAGTTTCCGATAATACCGGGATGTATCCTGGTTGCTTCTTCCATAGTTCGGTTCATCTGAGTGATCATCAGTACGATGATTGGTAGATCGTTTTTTACCTGCATCAGCATTTCTGCTGTATTGTACAGGGTATCAAACTTGTCTTTCTCATTTGAACCTTTTTTGATCAGCCAAGAGTGGTCTATGGTAACAATCATTGGTTTACCACCCATAGCGTCAAAGTAGTGACGAATAGCTCTTTCAATGTCAGGAGGGCTCAACGGTTTCTTTATCAGCTTTCGTTGGATCCCTTGTTTTTCAAGTACCTGGGTATCTGCCAGGTGTTTCTGCATCAATTTGTAGGTAAATTCGTCCAGCTGTTTGTAACCACTCAGAACTGCATTATAGTCCTGAGCTACCTCGGCAGCAAACTGGCGTGCTGCATACTGTTTGTCACCCATCTCAAACTGGAACTCCAGTATAGAGAAATCCTGATCGGGATTGTGTATACGTGACTCCCTCAGTATCTGGGATACTACCATTGTCTTACCGGCTCCAGGTCGAGCACCAATGGTGAGCATTGATCCCCACTCAAGACCGCCAATACCCGCAAGATTCAGTCCGGTCCAGGGAGTCTTAAAAGACTTTATCCGGCCCTGTCTGCGGTCGTTTATATACTCCAGACCCTTTACCAGGACCTCAGAGTAATCTTTAGCGTCAAAAGGGTTCTGTTTGCCTGTCATCTTATCCGTTGAAAATTGTTTCTACTGTTTCTCTGGCTTCTTTAAAGCCGGACAGTTGACCATGGTAATAAGCTTTACTCATCATAGATTGGATAGCTGTGTTAAACAACTCCAATGTGATGCCTCTGACTTCAAAGTTTTTAAAGGCAGGTAACGGTACTGTAGACTTTTCAAACAACTCTTTAACATCTTGAGAGATAACCACTTCTGGTTCTTGCGTAACACTCATAGTTTGAATTTGCGGATTGTAAATATATAGAACTTCATGGAGATCACCAAGAAAAGTTCTATAATAATATACTTCCAAAAGGGAAGTTCTACTAAAAAAGTTTTGATCACGCTCCAGTTCAGAACTGAGAACGCCAGACTGAGCAGACCTCTGTGGATCCGCTTCATAACCGGGGACATGTTGAAAGGTTTAAAATACTTCTCTACTAACGATATCAGGATCGTCTTGGAGCAACTGACAGTAATCTGCCAGGGTAGATTTGACCGTCTTGGTCTTGTTGTCTGTTTTCTGTATAAAGTTGGAGCTGGTCATCATGTAGTTGAACTTGTCCTTTTCCTTGAGATACCGGTAGTAGTTAGCTGCTTCCAGCACCAAGGGCCAGTCATAGTTAGGGTAAGTCTTAAAGAACCATACAAACTTGTTTTTCAGTTCTTCTACACTTTGTCGTGCAATCTCTCCATGGGGTAGAAAACCTTTGGGAAATAGATCTCGGTACTCGTTGATCTTCTCAAGAAAGTCTTCACCGAGTACGTCTGTTGTGACTTTCTTCTTAGTCTTTACCAGGAAGGTTTCAAACTCTTCCAGCACGACTAAAGCTTTTTCTGTCAGCACGCCTTGGTCGTCAACATAACCTTTAGCGTGGGCAATCTGTCGTTCTGCATCCGGATTGATAATAGGACTTGGCTTTACCTTGTATCTGCAGCAATCAAGGTAATACAGCAGGTTCGGGCTTAGATTGTACCGAATCAATGGAGTCCATAGTTGTTGGCTCATGTTGGCGTTTTATGTTCTTGAGGATCCTGTAATACTTATCACGAAAAGCTTTGTTGGTATCCATAAGGTTATGAAAAGTCTTGATGCTATGGATAGCTGTACTATGATCTCTTCCCCCCAGGTGAACGCCTATCTCTTTAAGAGTAAAGTTCATAGACCGGGCCATGGCACAGAACATGTTACGTAGTTCAACCAACTGCCTTTTTCGGGACTTACTTGTAAGTGGAATCTTGGACTTTCCAATCCTTGGCAGATATCGTACAAAGTACCCTTCAAGTTGTTCCAAACTCATCAAAGGAATATCTTCATCTGTATCTGTTCTGGTAAGTATAACTGGTTCATAACCAAGCTTATCCATGAACTTCTGCTTGAACTCAGCGATAAGCTTTTTTTCTAAAGAGTTTGCGTAAGTCTTTGTATTTACCATAAACTTGGGACGTTTATATCTACAAATGTAAGAAAGTCTACAGAAAGTTGTATATTATACTGTAGACTTTATTTAACTTCTACAGCGTTAAAGTTTAAATCCACTCCTATGTCACTAACCTATTATGCTCAAAAAGATGCTCTCGGGTTCCCGATACCGGGTACTATGATGGGTGCCCAGGAGGTTCCTCCTTCTTCTATTAGCATTCCTGCTGAGGATGTTATAGCCGGCGGTGGCTATCAGGTAGTTGAGCACCCTGAGAAACTCAGATACTTCGTCAGAAAAGACAAGAACGGAGATATCATTCCTAACTCATTGATTATCAGTCTTGACAAACCTCAAGGGTTGGTTTATGAGTTTAAGCTTCTGAAACACGTCTAATAATCTGAAAATCAACTACAATGGCAGTATCTGCTGTAGACAAACTGAAAATCTGGTTGTTTCCAACGCTTATAAGTATCCTTAGTGTAGTGATCTGGCAGGAGGTGAGTGAGATCAAAAAGGATGTAAAAGCTCTGTTGTCTCAATCAGCTGTAGATAAAACCAGGATAGATAACCTGGAACGACTATTTTATGGGAATAAGAAGACAGCTAAGGTTAATCTTCCACCCAGTCCCGAGCCACCAACTCCAAACTCAAAACTTCCTAATTACGAATACCTACCGGGAAGAGTTCTAGCTGACGATGATGAAGAAGATTTCGCTTAACTCACTATAAAACCAACCTTATGAACTTCATTAAAACCAACTTTTTAAATCTCATCATAGCTGTTTTACTACTGGTTATTTTCGTACAGAGATGTACTAATCCGGGTACCGCGGTGAACACTCCGCCAAAGATCGTTAGAGATACAGTCTGGATACACCATGATTCTATAGTAAACACTAAGCCTCAGATCGTTCAGGTTATACCCGTAGATCATAAACATGACTCTATAGCCCGGTACTATGTTCCGGATACGAACTATGCTAAGCTCGTGACTCAGTATAAAACCTTGGTCGAGGAGTTTCTGGCCAAGAACATCGTGAAAGATAAGCTCAAGATCGACAGCATTGGATATGTTGAAGTAAATGATACTCTACAGAAAAATACAGTTGTTGGTCGGTCCTACAAATATGATCTTAAGTACCCTATAATAAAAGAGACTATTACTCTTCAGGCCAAGAAACGTAACCAGCTTTATGTTGGTGGCTTTATTCAAGGCTTTGCTAATCAACCAGTCTACGAGATTGGTACCGGGTTGACTCTCAAGAATAAGAAAGATCAGATTTATGGAGTTACGGTAGGAATCACTAAAGAAGGAGTAGTACAATATGGACTACAGTCTTACTTTAAGATAAAACTTTAATTACCAGGATCTTATGAAAAATCGTGCCTTTGTTAGATATAATGCAAAAGGAGAGATAGTACCTGGAAGCTTGATTGTTACCGGTGGTACTAAACCTCAAGGACCTGCGGTTTGGAAAGAAGTTTCTGTAGATCTTAATTATCCTCCTTCTTTTACTCTGGCACACGCTACGGACTTTCACTTGAAGAATAACGCAGTTTGTAACGCCAGGTTACCACTGTTTAAAGCGGCTTTGACTAAGAGTAATCCGGATGTCATTTTTGCTACCGGTGATATGATTGATGCTCAGGGTGGTAATGCAGACCAGGTAACATTACTCGGAACTCTTCTTACAGATTTGAACAAGATAGCTCCGACTTACGTGGCCCGGGGTAACCACGATCCTGCTCTTACAAACGAGCAGCTCACTATGTCAGCTAATTATTACTATGTAGATATCCAAAAGTGGAGATTCATAGTATTGTTTTCTCAGCAAGCTGCTTATGAAGATGCCGGTAGTACCTATACAATCAACTCAGATTGGAGATTTGGTGCTACTCAGCTAACGTGGTTGGCCGATACAATTGATTCCACTCCTAACGACATGTCAGTATGTGTTATATCACACGTACCGATTTTGGGAGTTGGATCCATGATGTGGTGGATCACTTACTATTCAGCCAACCCAGTTACTAATCTTTCCTGGAATCCTACGGTGGATCAGATGAAAGACGTATTTGCAGTAACTGAGATTTTCAGAACAAGACCCAAGGTAAAACTCTGTCTTAGTGGACATGAACACATTTATAGTGAAGAGGAGTACCTGGGTGTAAAATATGTAAACAGCGGGGCGGTATGTGCCAACTGGTGGAACGACAGTTCTTACCAGGAAAAACATCACCCGGCAGGATATAGACTTATCAAATTCTTTAACGACGGTACCTTCTCAGTAGGGAAGATGCTAACTTATTAAAACTCAATAACATGTCACTGTCTTTGATTAAAAAACTCAAACCTAAAAGCCCAGATGTCTCTATAGGTAAATCAGTAGGAGATAATGAGTTAGCCCGTCTGGCTCATATTAACAACATTGTAGATCAGATCAACAGTGCTTTTGATGCATCTGCGTCCACTACTCTTCCTGTGACGTTTGATAAACCAAAAGTATACTTTACTCCGACTTCTCCGGCAACCGGTAACATTACCAGTTCCGAAACAGACGGAAGAATTGGTGTAATTCAAAAGATCTATCATAACGCGGGTAGTGCTCCTTCTTTTCCAGCCTCATGGGTTCTCTTAGGTACGACCACTTATGCTACATCTCAGCTGAACATTATCTACGCAGAGTGGGTCAATTCCGGAAGAGTAGAATATTGGATAACACAAGAAAACTAAGATATGAGTATTCGTTACAGACGATCTTTACTTGCTCAAGGGATTCCAAACTTTAAGTTGAAAACTTTTCTTGGGACAGAAACTCCGGGGTATCCTGTTGGAGTTTTTAACGTTTCAGGTAATTATATCGGAAAAGCAAACAATCAAGGTGATTATGTAACTCTTTGGAACTCCGATCCTGCAAACCAGGCAGTTTGTACCATTGCTGCAGGAAGTACTTCAACAAGTTTTACAACGTCTACTAACGCAGACCCTGGCCTAATCGGGTTAAGATATTGGCAGGTTGATGCTGCTTTAGGAAACACTATCATCTTTGGAAAGCATGACAAGCTGTTAACTAAGCTCAGTGGAGGTACAATAATCAATGGTACTGATGTACCTGAAGTAACATCAAAAATCTGGACGTATAGCTTCTCAGGAATCAGTGGTAGCTGGACAGGTTTTAACAGACAGCAACCAAGAAGATGGTGGAGAACTAATGGTACTTTATCTCCTAACTCCGGACTTGAAACAGTAACTGTATTCCATAACGATGATGACAGTGCTTGTGGAGTTTCAAGTAGTGGAAACGATTCAGAGTTACCGGGAAATGGTGGATCCGGGCTTACCTATAACTTGTATGGAAACTTCCCGAAACATACCCCGTTCATAATGATGAAGCTTGGAAACAACCAGATTGTTTCTAACAACATCGGATTCAATAATATCCTGAACTGGTCAGAACTGATCTATGTTAAGAAGTTACTTGTAATGGATGGTACGTTTATATATTCATCTACTGGATATAACAACACCGCCTTACCTCTTTTCACGCATATGACTCAGTTGGAAGACTTGTCTATGTGGGGTGTTCAGAACTTTAGTTACTACCAGGTTAATAAAACTAACTTCCCCAACATGACCGCTTTGTCCATGGGAGGTTTCCAGGAGAATCTGTCTACTTATGATTTTTCAACAATACCAAACCTTACTAAACAGTTTGTGATATATTCTCCGCAGACTACACACGATAAGACAAATACAGCAACAACTTTTGCAGCCGGTCATACATATACTGTATCAGCGTTTACAGAAGGTTCTCTTGCTGCTCAGATGCCTCAGTTCGGATTCCAGATGGGAGGATTCAGTCCCGCCCTTGTAAGTCAAGGATGGACGTTGTTCTAAACGTTACGTAATGAACGAAAATACTGTATATATTATTCTGTGTACTGGTCAGAGTAACGGGGTTTTTCATAGTTATCAGAGCATGCCTGTAGATTATGTAAACACGCCGTCTGGCAACAAGATGATAAAGTCCAACGATGAGGGTACTCAACTGGTATTAACAGATGACTACACGCCTGATCAGAACGGAACAATACTGAGTTCAAGAGCCAGTAGGATTTATAGTTTTATGTATGAAACTTCACCTGGTGTGTACGGACAAAGAGCTTTCTGTGGTCCTGTAAATCACACCGTGCTGCTTGCAAGAGAGCTTAGAAGATATTATCTGGAGAAACAAAATAAGAACATCCAGTTTATAACTATTAACTACGCTATCGGAGGTGGTCATATTGATAACATAGGAACCGTTCCTGGGGGTTACTTTTTAGGTAAGGGTTCTTTTGGGCATACAAAAATGATAGAAGCTGTTCAACTGGCTAAAGATTATGCTACCAGTGTAGGAAAGAACATAGAAATAGCTTTCATTCATATGTTGGAAGGAGCTTGGGAGTTATTACTGTCCTCAACCTGTACTACATCCGAAGAGTATAGACTCCTTCTAAAGAACTTCAGGTTCAATGTGTTTAGTGATACCAGGTCTATAACAGGGCAAAGTTATATTCCCAGGGTGTTTTTAACCCAGGAATATATAACATCCACTACAGAGGGCCCTGAGATAACTATGCAGCAGATCCAGTATGATGGATCTGATGAAGATGTTCTTCTGATAATGCCTAGTTATCACTTAAGTACTTTACAAGGCTTTGAGCACTACGAAACAGGATCCGGTATAAAACTGGTATCCGGGCTCACAGAAGCCATATATAACGAGTTGAATCACACTTCCAGTAGAGTGATCCCTGGAAGCGTAGTAAAAATAGACAACAGAACCATCAAGCTAACAGTCCTATCTAAAGATGACATAGTCATTAACACTAGTAAGGGAACTACAGTAGGCCATGGCTTTAAACACTTTGACGGTACCAACTATAACTTACCAGCTTCTGTATCATTGTTAGGTAAGGAGATCACAATAACTACCAACGAGGATATTACTGTAAACTCTCAGCTAGCATACATGTCAGCTCCTCCTCTGAATGATGCCCGGGCAGGAAGTTTCATATCAACAGTGAGTAACAACAGTTACTTAGGATACGGAAACGAACAATATCTTATGTCTTTTATGAAGAAAATCGTATAATAACTTAGTAATCAAATACTTATGAAAACAACAACTAAAGCATTGATTGTCAGCGGGGCTCTGTTACTAATCTTTTTAGTAACAGCCGGAGTGATCAGTCTTGCACACCAACCTTACGTAAACTATGTATCAGCTCAGGTTATTCCTGGTTATGAAACCAGACCGGCCTATTACGCTATCCAAGCATCTCCTGGTAAAGTATGGCATGACACAAACGGTGTCCTGAGGGGTCTAGGATTTATTCTGGCGGCCCTTTCCGGGCTGATTGTTCTCTGGGCAGGTGAAGATACCAGTAAGTCTAAATCGGCTTTTTGGGCCCTTGTAGGCGTTTTCGTAGTATCTGCAGCACTGATCTTCGGAAAACATGCTGCTAACCTTAGCTCAGCCGAGTACACTATGAAGCTTTGTCCGGTTAAATACGAACAGGTTAAAGATAACCTGGATGATTTGTTTCCTAACACGGTACATGCTGAACAAGACATAAACAACTGCAAATGATCTACAGTGCATTGTTTGTGATCCTGGCCGCTATATGTAACGCGGTCATGGATCGGGTAGGGGATGATACTGCTTACTCAAGAAGCATCTTTTCCCGTTTGAACCCCAAGTGGTGGTCCAAGGTAGTAAGCTGGGAGTATGTAAAGTTTCTTCCGCTTACCAAGTACAGACCAGATGCCTGGCATCTAGCCAAATCGTTTATGGTGATTTTTCTGGTGTTGGCCGTAGTGACTTACACTACATGGCAACCAGTAGTGGACTTCTTAGCCCTGGGTTTCCTGTGGAACGCTACGTTTAATTTATTCTACAACCACATATTCTATAAAAAATGACAAAGAACGCTTTTAAAGGTTGGCTAACAACTTTGATCGGTGTAGCCACAATGGTTCTGACCTTATGGGAGGTCTATAAGAATGTCTTCGACTTTGTGTGGGAGGGTATTGGAGGTCTTATTGTAGGATCTATCCTGATCATGGCTCCCCAAACCATTGAGAAGAAACTTTCCGAGGTGATCAAAGCCTGGGGAAACAAGAAATCCGGCTCCGATTGGGGCGGCGGTGGATCTGATAACGACAAACCCAACTACGAGATATGAACTTAAAACAGATTGACTTTCCTGCTGCCCAGTATATGCAGGAAGAGTTTCCTAAAAAACAGATCTATTTGCATCACACTGCCGGTGGACCCTCTGGTGAGAACACCATTAGGGCCTGGGCTGCTAATCCGGAACGTATTGCTACCTGTGTGGCTATCTCTGGAAAGGGAGCTAACTGTGTAGATGGACAGATCGTCCAGGGATTCAGTACCAAGTACTGGGCGTTTCACCTGGGACTTAAGGAGTCGACTTTTCAGAAGTTCGGTATTCCTTACCAGTCCATTGATAAGATCTCTATCGGTATAGAGACTTGTAACTGGGGTCAGCTGACTCCAAAGGATGGTAAGTTCCTAAGCTATACCGGTCAGTCCATTCCAGAAGACCAGATCTGCCAGCTGCAGACTCCTTATAAGGGGTTCAAGTACTTCCATGACTATACTGATGCCCAGATTGCGTCTCTTAAGGAGTTTTTGTTACTTCTTAAAGACAAGTACAACATTCCTCTTACGTATAAGGATGACATCTGGGATGTCACTCCCCGAGCCCTAAAGGGTGAGCCCGGGGTTTATACTCACAACTCGGTACGCTACGACAAGGTAGACATGTATCCACACCCGAAACTTATTCAAATGCTTAAATCTCTTCCTCAGTAACATGGCTAAAGTTGGTTCCGACGCACGTAAGATCACGTTTGGTCGCAGAAAAGGTGGTAAGGCTTTTAAGTCCCAGGGACCCAAAGCCAGAAAGGTCTCGAAATACAGAGGCCAAGGACGTTAACTAATCTTAAAACTATGGACAGTGACCCTGAAAAGACTACAAAACTTAAGGCAGCTATCGTTGATGCTGGCAATGTTTTTTCTACCATTTGGATACGATGCTCTGTTTCGGCTACTAATGGAAGTAACTGGATCATACTGGAGGGCCGACGCGGTCTTCTACTGCCTTTCCGGTTCTTTCTGGTTGGCCTATATCTTACTTACGAGATACTTAAATAAGAAGGGGAGCAACTAGCTCCCCTTTGCTTTTTCATATATCGTAGAAAGTCTATCCAGGTTCTTGAACTTTGGTTCATTCTTGATCCAAAAGTCTTTTACCTGTTGTACGTGAGTCAGGTAGATCTTTTTTCCTTCTTCATAGACAGAGTCATCCGGCATGATCTGGGCAAAAGTCAGTAGGTCACTCAGGGCCCTATCATAATTCGGATCTTCTTTATACTGATCATATTCAGTATATCCAATCTTGTACACTCGCTGATCGTTCCCACCGTATCCAAAGTCACTGATGTTACCTTCTGTAAAGTCAAACTTGGCTATCTCAACCTTAGTTCCTTTTTTGAAAACAAACTTGTGACTATTGTAATCAAAGCTTGAGATTCCTGGTCTCCACCATCTACCTCTATCGTCAGCCACACTATATGACAGATAGCCTTCTGTCTGAAGTTCAATCCATCTTTCCGGACCCCATTGTCCGTATGCTCCTTGGCGGTCTCCGTAATACTGCTCTTTATACCCTGTTACTTTATACATGTAGAACCTACCGTTAGCTGTATGAGCTACAATAACTCGTCCTACTAAAGATTTACAGAAAGCTTTTATCTTATCCAGGTATACTTCCCATTTTTGCTTGAGTTCTTTTTTCTTGGCTTCAGCCAGTTCTTTTTCAAGTCGTACTACGTCACTCATATTATTACTTTTTTCTTTTACGTCTTCTGGTAACGGGGTGGCCCTCCAGTTTAGGATCGTACGGTACTACATCATCAAGTACGGCTTCGTCACAAGTATCAGCAGTAAGGTAGTTCCTTATACCGTTATTTATTATCTGTTCACAAGCAGCATGGATTACTTTACCAAGCTCTACAGGATTTTCTAGAGTCTCGTCGTTTACATCTACAACCACCCTGGTCATGGGTGAAAAGGTTACTAAGAATGCTTTCTTTGCCATGGTATCAGTTTAAAGATGGTTTGTCTTTCTGTTTTACCAGTTCAATAAGTTTGTCCAGACATACTGATTCAGCTTCTTCGTAAGTATAACATTCTAAACCACGATAATGCCCGGTTTGTCCTATTTTTACTACTGTTACACTGTAAGCAGAAAAGTCATAAACAGGATCAACAAAACCATATAGTCCATGCTTCTCCCTGAACCACCGGAAAGCCTGTTGGTAGAGTGGAGCTAAAGCTTCTGTGGTATAAGAATAATCTGCTGGGTCAGTAGAAGACCCGTCAAGGTCTTGATATTTCTGTAACCACACAGGGTTACCATCCCATTGTCTATACTCTGCAAAACAGGGCTCGTTAAACCCCAATTCTTTAAGAGCTAAAGCTTGTTCGTATGTTACAAATTCTCTGTTCATAGCAGGTGTTTTTAGTGAAAGTGTCCACAAGGGCCTTTGATTTCGATCTTATAGGAATCCTGTTTTCCTTCTTTAAACTCCTTTACAGGTATTACAAACTCGTCTCCATCATCCCACTCACAAACACGTACTTGATCTTCATCAAACTCATCCCCTTCTTTTACCCATATAGCTTCAGGAGAGATTTCTCCTATAACTTTAAAGACCCTGTTCAGTTCTACTTCAAACTCTTCTTCTCCAGCAAGTAGTACTTTTCCGTCATTTACGCTTAGAGCTTTTAGTTCATCCAGATCAGGGTTGATTGTACTTCTTGTCATATCACCCACCTGTATATCTCTTGAGCAAAGGAGGAGTTTGACTTTTGTATAAGCACTGTTGTTAAAATTGTCACCTCCCGCTCTAAGAAGTGTAGGACTTCCTATCATGAACATTAGGTCCCCTTCTTTTATCTCTCCAGGTACGGGGAGGTATTTAGCAAAGTATGGTTTCATTGTATTAACTATTTAAACTTTTATATAAGCCTCTTAAATATCCATCAAGTCTTGATAGTCTTACTCGAATATATTGGTTGTAAATTTTATTTGCTTTTTCAACAAACTCTCTATGCAATAATTCAACTTCTTCTTTTGTTTTAACATTATCGGCTTTCTGTTCAAGTTCTCTTAATGTTTCCCAATCCTTTCTAGATTGTTTTGCCATTGATAACCCGGCCCAAGTCATCCCTCCAATAAGAACTAAGAATAAACCAATTACTTCTAAAATAGCTTTTGTATTCATTGTATTAACTCTTTAGGGTAAGCGTTAAGGATAGACTGCTTGTTAATGGATGCACTTGATTGTACAGGCATCCATTCTCCATTACCATCTACATAAGCTCTTGCTTGTTCACTAGCAGCTTTAAGAGCAGCTTCTACGTGCATCCGGGCAAAGTCTATCATCATAGCCTGATAGCTATCATACTTATCAGACATTTCCATTTCTTCTGCTGTAGGTATTTTAGTATTCATTGTAACAGTTTTTCGGGGTAAGCATTGATGATAGAGTCTTTGACGATCCACTCGTCAGAGTTGTCTCCCAGTTCTTCTGCAACCTGGGCGTTGTTGTAAGCAGCTTCTAAAGCAGCTTTTACGTGAAGTTGGGCATACTTTTTCATGGCTTTTAAAGCGTCTTCCATTGTCCATATAGGCCAGCCGTGTTCTGAATGCTCAAGAGTACTATTTAATACTTCTTGAGCTGTTGGTACTTTACTACTCATTGTATCCAGGTTTCAGGGTAAGCGTTTAAGATGGTTTCTTTATCTACAGATGTTCTGAACCGAGGTTCCTGACCATAGTACTCAGGAGGAACCTGCTGTTTAGCTACAATCCGTAGAGCGTTTTTTACGTGAGCCTTGGCAAACTCGATCATTCTTTTAGCTTCCAGATCTCCCAGGGCTATATCGGTTGCTTTTGGTATAGGGGTGTCCATGATGTTTAGTATTTGGTTTCAGGATAGTATGACCGGGCAGTCTGTACTTCTTTCCAGTCACCATTAAAGTTTTCTACTACAATCCAGTCTTGAGGGATGTTGTTTTTATAATGCTTTCTATATCCAGAATCTTCTATGTATTGACGTAAATGCAGTTTAAGAGGACCAATATCAGTCCATATTTTACCACGTTTACCCCAATGATATCCAGTACCATGTTCATCAACAGATGACCCACCTTTGGAAAACTTACCAGTAATCCGGTGTCTGATTGCATATACTTTCATGATTGCATGATTAGATTTGATGAAAAAAACATAAGCCTAAGGACATGCCTTAGACTTATGTTTCTTTTTCTAGTTAGTGGATCGTATGTCCATGGCTGTCGACTTTGAAGATTCGTTTACCATCAAAGACAACACACTGTTTGGCTTGCATGTACTCACTTGTAAAGCTGGTAAAACGTGCTCCTTCTACACCAATAAAGAAAGCTTTATTAGAGTAAACATCGCAGTGATCTTCAGCATCAGTGATTACCAGGGAGTTCAGATCGTTGCGGATAATGGAACGTACAGCCTCATTGATGGTTGTACCACCACCACAGCCGATAGTTGAGATGGAAATCAGATCATTACGATACTTCTTAACACGGGTGTCAAATAAGTATACGTCATTCAGCATATCCATCTCTTTCAGCTTAGCTATGATACTCTTAGCAAAGTCGATCTTAGAGACGTTCTTTCCTTCAGAGTTTTTAGCTCCACAGTTGCTGCTCATAGAACCTGAAATATCCACATAGACGTCGATCTTACCCAGATACTTTACATCTTTTACCTGGATATCTTCGATGAAGAGTTTCCGAAGCTTGGGATGTAACAGTTCAAAGTCATCCAGGGCACTGACATCCTGAGTGTTCAGAAGGTCGTCATAGATGACTTCTTTACGGGCAGAGAAGAAGCTGGTACTCCGGTCGAGCAGATGTTTGATCTGATCTTTTAGAGAGGTGGTATTGATCCTCATGTTTTGAAGCTGAGCTGTGATCTGACGCATATAGTCAGGTGACAGTTTACCGGCCTGATTACCACCAGATTTGTCAGAATCTTCAAACATTTTCTCCTGGATCTCTTTGTCGATGTTTTGGTCCATCATCTTACAGGTATCCTGAGCGTCTTTCATCATCTTATCCAGCATGTTCTTACTCAACTGGTTATCCATCATCTTGTTCATGGAGTCATCAAAGTCGTCGTTTTGATCAGGATTACCGTTGCCTCCCAGACTTTGCATCATCTGCTTGTGAGCCTCCGGATCGGTATACTCCATCATAGTGAGCTGCATCAGATAATACAGCATCATGTTCTTTGTGAAGATGGCTGACTTTAGGTTGGAACCTTCAGACATAATCTTACCCACCGGGTTGTTGGCACGTTCCAGGAACTTATATCGACCGTGGTTTTTGTCGGTCCGCTCTTCAAACTCCAGTTTCTCGATCTTATGGTAGTACATCTTGTGGATGTCATACTTCATAGAACGAGGGATCTTCTCGTAGTTTTGTTGAAGCTTTTTGTGGAACTTATCAAGATCCGGTTTCTTATCCTGGGCAAGAGTATCATAACTCCGGCTTTTTGTAAACCGATCCCACATTTCTTTGATAGCTTCAACTCTCTTTACTTCTGACCCTACAATACTATCAAGTCTGTCTTCGTCTATGTAGTGTACATAGGGTTTGACAAGATCGGTTTTCTTATAAAAGTTCAGCTTACCAAAGAGACCACCTTGCTTTTCGTTATAGTGAGTTTTGATCTCACCTTTCTTTACTTTTTCAAGAATCGTATATACGTTCTTGTATTGTTTTTTACTCATCAGTAGCTTTTTAACAGATCACTTAAAGCCTGAAAGGTGACCGGTATGTAAACCGGTACACCTTGTGGGCTATAATGATCTGGTTTTAAAAACCCGGACTTTCCTTTGTGTCTACTTCGTCCAGCATCTCGTCGAACTCCTCTGCTGACTTATACTCAGCACGGGCAGGATGTTCGTTCAGGATATACTGCATGGAGGTTTCGATCTCCAGTACCTGGCCTTCATCCATTACACCACGAGTGGCATATGTGTTGATCAGAGACTCGATCTCGGCCACGGCCAGTTCCAGCTGTTCAGAAGTAGTATAGCTGTGCAGCATCTCTACTTTGGACATAACAGCTTTCACTTCAGGGCTCATCAGCTTATTTTGCAGTTCTGAGCCGGCAGTTTGGCTGATCATGATCTGGGCAGTTTTCACCAGGGCTTTATCCATGGAGATATCCCAGATATAGCTTACGGCCTTGGTCAGGCTGGGCACGAAGGTCAGCGTACGGTCAGAGCTGGATGTATAACCTACTTCCAGGTACTTTTCCAGTTTGTTATGCGGTACATCCACTGCTTCGATCTCAGTCTTGCTGGGGATGCCGATGGCGAACTTTTCCCGGTAGTTACGGGCACCTTTCTTGTAGTACTTCACCATCTCACCAGCAGATACACGGTTTACTGTGTGTTTCAGCATGAAACGGTCCCAGAAAGGAGAGTTAGCCTCTTCCTTGGGGATCTCGTTACAGGTAGCCACGAAGAGCTTCCACTTACAGGGAATCTTGTGTTTACCGTTGAACAGGAAACGTTCGTTCATAACACCCAACATGGCGTTACGGATGGCGGAGGATGCTTTATCCACCTCGTTGATCACTACGATCTCGGCTTCTGCAATGGGAGCTGCCAGCTCATACTTGTTTTCTGTAAAGAGTTTGCCCAGGTCAGGCATACCCTTGATTTCTGATGCTTTGGTACCTTCATCAGTTTCCAGGATGTAGATCTTGTTGGCAAAGTCAGCCGGAGACATCTGACCGTCACGGTTCAGCCAGGCTTTTGCATACTCGATCACAGTCTTGGTTTTGGCTACACCAGGCTGTCCTACTAAGAGCAGGGGTAAACCGGTAGATTCTGCAAGGGCCAGCATCTTGAAGACTTCTTCCTTGTTGATCAGGGAAGTTTCAATGTTGCGGGTTTCTGCTGCTTTTTTACGAGGAGCTACGGTGGGGCGTTTAGTCTGTGTAGACATTATTCTTGGGTTTGTTGTTAACGTTTGTTGTGGAGCACTTTTTACAAGTTCAAAGGAGGCTTCTCCGATAAAACCATCATAGAAACCACTTTTTGTGTTGGTCTTGATAGTAAGATTGTCGATCTTATAACCAGGAGTTCCATTATAGTATCCTAGTTCAGTGATAGTTACAACTTCACCTATTGTAGCATCGTTGCAACCTGCACCCCAACTGACAATCTTAACACGGTCTCCTACTTTGAATTTATGTGGAGTTACTACTTGGGGTATTGCTGTTGGTTTGATCAATACATGAGGTCTTGCTATAGCTTTTGCTACAACTGGTTGTGGAGCCGGAGGTTGGATGCTTGTTATTTTTACCCAACGTTGCACACCAGCACTGTTTACTCTAACCTCCCAATCGTCACCATCGTTACCCCGTTTTACGGTACCAGGTGCATAGATGGTAGCACTATCGGTCGGACTTGGTCTTACTTTTGTCATAGAGAATTGTGTATTAGAGTTGCTCGAAAGCTTCAAAGCCGGCTACTTCTGTAGTTGTTACCGGTGCCGTTGAGTGAGCCTCCTCTACGGGGAAATCAGTAACGACCGGAGCATGCTTTTCAGTAACAGGCAGTTGTTCTACAGGTTGGCTACTTTTTGCCGGTTCAGTGGTTTCTTTTGTATCGTCAACGATCACAAAGATTCTGGCTACAGTGTCCAGGTCCTTCAGTAAGGGGTGCTTACGGATGGTTGCTATCTGTACGTCGGTTGCCTGGTACTTTTCCTGGATGGAGCCAAAGCCCAGATCATCCTGTTTAAGCCAGGTATACCCGTTTTCCAGTAGGGTCTTGATGGCAGTTACGCCAAGTTGTACTCTTTCTACCATGAGTTGTTGTTTTAAGAGTTATCTTGTTTTTTAAATGTGATCTGGTCCATGTACTCTCTGGTACCAAGGACCAAACCTTTTACTTCCTCGTTGGGGTCCTGAGTTTCTTTAACCATGATGGCCCAGCCCATATCCATGGCTGCGAAAGTCATTACCATCAGAGGGTGGAGCTCTTCACCTTCTTTGAACTTGAGATAGTGATACTTCATAACACTACCCTGTAAAAGCTTTTTAAGGGCTTGCTCCGGGGTCATGAATTTTGTGATATACTCGTAGAACTCGTCTACGGTAAAGCTTTTCTTTTCGTCTTCCATAGTGTTACCACTTGATTACGTAATCGGGGCCGTTGTTAGCTGTAATGATCCTGTTGGCCTCGTTGAACAGGTTATTGCAGTCCCACTGTGTCTTACTGTATGAAGCTGATGCAGGATGGGACGCCTTCAGAACATAGTGATTCTCAGAGATGCTGCTCTCCAGCTCTTGAGCCTTGGCTCCCAGTAAGACGAATATCAGACCTGAGTTTGTAAGACTCAACATGTCAATTACATACATGATGAAGTCTTGCCAGATAGCATAGTGGGAGCCTACTTTATCTACCTGGCAGGTCAGGGCCCGGTTAAGGAGAAGAACTCCCTGATTGGACCATCGAGTCAGATCCGGATCCATTAGTTCCCGGTGTTCTCCGGAGTAAACCGTGGTTTCTATGGCCCGGAATAACTGCTGAAGGCTTGGTTGAGGTTTCTTTGTGATCCCACAGCTGAAGGCTATGCCATCAGCTACCCCAAGATGAGGATAGGGATCCTGTCCAATAATAACCACCTTAAGCTTATCCAGCGGACACTCTTCAAAAGCCTTAAAGACCAGTTTCAGAGGAGGGGTAAACCGATTACCGGCTTCTCGTTCCTTGTACAAGACCTCCAGGATCTTGTCAAAGTCGGAGCTCTGGATAAACCCTTTGAGCTTTGTAGACCAGCCGGAGGGTCTCAGTTTTTCTATAAGCTTGAGTTTTATTTCTTCAAGATCTACAGATTTTGTCATAAGTTCTCTACTTTTGTGAAAACACTACCATATGTCTACAACAGTTACTATAGTTAAAAAAGATGCTGTTATCAGTGTCCAGCTTGGAGCTGGTATTATCCAGAAGTTTCAGCAGATCTTAACATCAATGGTTGCAGAACATTCTACTGAGGAGTTAGCCCTGCTCAATCAGTTGATCACTGAAAAGAACACAGATTTTCCTGAGGAATGGATGGACCAGGTTTTCTTTTTGACTCAGTTTATTGGAGCTATTGAAGCAGAAGCTGTAAAGCAAGGTCAGACTGTTCAGCAAGACATTGCTTCTAGTACAGAAGACAATTGACATCGTTACCGATCTCAATGGCTGCCTGGATAGCCAGAGACAGTTCCTCTTTGGAACACTCTCCGAAACTTTTAGCAAGGAAATACTCTTTGCCTGCTACCTCTCTTGCTATACAGAGGCCGGCACGATCTTTAACGAGAAGCTTCATGTTCTCTACTGTCTCACCAACGTGAGTAGAGAGTTGTTTGATCATGACATGAAGCTTGGCCAGTTGAGGTAACGTGCCATCATCATGCTGTACTTCATAGAAGCATTCTACGATACTTCCTTCGGGAACATGGCTTACAAACAGCTCCATCTGCTTAGAAAGAGCAGACGAGAAAGGCTGCAGTAAGCCATGCTTTTTTATATACTTTCCTGTAAAGTGCTGGCTCATACAATTACAGTTTGGAATCCAAGACTTTCAAGTTCATCTTTCAGTTCATCTTTGGTAAGACGCCCTGAGTATTCAAGTGCTCCTTCCTGAAGATCATAGAGTTCTTCTATGTTCTCAAGCTCGGGGAATTTTATACAGAGGTGGTCATCAACCATAGCACTATTGTCTTTGTACCACCCGGTGACAACTGTGACACCTGGTGAAAAGAATGAATCTACAGGAGGTTCTTCTATCTTAAGAAGAATATCTGATTTACGTAACATCATGGTACTTGATCTTTTTAGGGTCGAGGTCTTTCAGGGCTTCAGCTACCCAGCGTTCATCAACGGTATCCTTATAACACAGTACATGAATAACCGCGGTATCGTCTGGGTTCAACCTGAGTAATCTACCTATACGTTGATTGCTTTTACGTTCATTACCGTAGGCGTGCATGATAACAGCTGCTCTTAGATTCGGTATATTGACACCCTCATTGAGTTGAAGAACACAAGAAGCTTTTGTGATTTCATCATTCTTAAACTTTACCAGATTTTCATCTGCCTTCGGGTTTTCAGAATGTATAGAGTGTTCACAGATCCTGTCAGCCTGGGCCTGAGTATTACAAAAAGCAAGACACTTGTCTTCTATCTCGTCTAGAAGAGTTTTTGTATAGACCTCCTTACTACGGAAATCCATCATAGACTTCATCCTCATGACAGCTGTTATCTGCTCTTCTTTCTTTGAGCCAGCAGTCATAAAACGTTTTGTCCAGTAGTCGTAGGTCTTCTTCTCGGACGTATAGAAGGTGGTGTTGTTCTTTGTTTTTACCGGCATGATTAGCCTCTCATCTAAGCTCAGACGGTGTACTATGATTCTGTAGTCGTTAAGAATATTATCGTCCACAGCATCATCCGTGATGTACGTGTACATAATAGGGCAGTACTTGAATACCATTTGTCCTTTTTCGGACTTATGGTACCTGGGCGGAGTTCCGCTCAAGCCAAGTATACGCCCTGTGAACTGAGAAAGAAAGATCTCATGACTGTAGAGTAAACTGTGACACTCATCTAAGATTACGATATCATAGTGAGAAGGAGTAAGCTTGTT